>LNFM01000181.1_pt1 | contig 249032 bp, 233 predicted proteins | sample 596031 | NCBI WGS metagenome assembly LNFM01 (sample SAMN04254537, study PRJNA301005) | activated carbon metagenome | isolation source: dual media filters at the Ann Arbor, Michigan drinking water treatment plant | place: USA: Ann Arbor | reverse complement strand
GGGCGCCCTTGATGTTGTGCGCCACGGCCTCGGCCGCCGCGTTGGACAGGTCGTCCAGCGGCAGGATGATGACGTGGTTGCGAACGCCCACGCGGCCGTTCTCGCGCCGGTAGCCGAGGAAGGTGGTGTCCTTGCTGATGATGCTCATGAATGATCCTTTGGTGTCGGTGTTCGACGCGAGCGCAGCAAGCGTCGTTCATCAAGCGGGCGCCGCGGATCCGGCTTCGCCGGTCCGCCGGGGCCGCCCCCTTGAGGGGGAGGCGGCGTCAAGCCGCCTCGGGGGTGGTCGTCATCACCAGCGCTTGGTCTTGATGTTGTGAACGTGGGCGTGCTGGCCCTTCTGGATCGGCGCGACGACCTTGCCCATGTCGATGCCGTACTTCCAGACGGTGTCGCCGGTGGCCATGTCCTTCAGCGCGATCTTGTGGCCGATGGGGATGTCCTGCTTGCACTCGACCTGGATCATGCGGTCCTCGTCCATGATCCAGCCGTTCAGCGACATGCCGGCCTTGACGCCTTCGACGACGACCACGGCCACCGTGTCCTTGGCGTCGTGCAATACGAAATGATTCATTGGGTTTGCTCCTGGCTGCGGGGGGATGGCAGCAGCGAAGGCGGATGCTAGCGGCATGGATCCGGGTGTCAATCAAGTCATTCATATGACTTGCATGACGTGAGTGATGCGCCGCACAATGCGCCGATGGCCGCCGTGCTGTTCGACCCCATCCCGCCCGAGGCCGCCGGCATGCCGCTGTACCGTGCCGTCAAGCGGGCGCTGCTGCAGGCCATCGAGGCCGGCCGGCTGGCGCCCGGCGAGTCGCTGCCGAACGAGGCGACGCTGGGGCAGGCCTTCGGCGTGTCGGTCGGCACCGTGCGGCATGCGGTGGACGAGCTGGTGGCCGAGCACATCGTGGTCCGTCGGCAGGGCCGCGGCACCTTCGTGGCCACGCACAGCGCCGACCGCTTCCTGTTCCAGTTTTTCCACGTCGAACGTTCCGACGGCCTGCGCGAGGTGCCCACCGTCGAGCTGCTGTCCTTCGAACGCACGCGGCTCGACGAGGAGGCCGCCGCCGCCCTGTCGCTTCGCGTCGGGGAGCCGGCCTTCCACGTCGAGAACCGCCTGCTGCTGCAGGGCCGTCCGGTGGTGCACGACGTGCTGATGCTGCCGGCGCTGCTGTTCAAGGGCTTGACCGAGAAGCGCCTGCGCGAGCGGCCCGGCACCATCTACCAGCTCTACCAGTCGGAGTTCGGCATCACCGTGGTGCGCGCGGTGGAGCGCGCCCGTGCCGTGGCGGCCGACCGGGGGGCGTCCAGGGTGCTGGGTCTTGCGCCGGGCACCCCGGTGCTGCGGGTGCGGCGCACGGCGCTGACGTTCGGCGACAAGCCGGTGGAATGGCGTGTCTCGACCCTGCACACCGCGGCCCACGACTACGTGCAGACCCTGTCTCGCCCTGGGTGACCCGCCCGGACCCGCCCGGGGCCGGCGGCGTTGCTGGCGCCGGGCCAGAACCTCGGGCCGGCCGTGGTCTAAATGGCGCTGTGGCAGGGCGTCGGCGCCTGGGCGCTGGCGTGGTGGGTGTCGCGTGCCCGACCGGGCGGCCGCGCCTCGGCCGGGAGTTCCCTGGTGGCCTGACAGGGCGGCGGCGGCCGTGATGGACGCCGCATGCATCGGCGCCGGGGACGCCGCTGCCCCGTGTGCATCGCAGCACGCCGGGAACCTTTGGCCCACAATCAGTTCCATGGATGGACCGTCTCGGCCGCATCCCCGGCAACTCGGCGGTCCCACACCATGCGCATGACGCCTTCCCGCTTTCTGGTTTCCGGTCTGGCCGCTCTGGCCGGAGTCTTGTCGGGCTGCGCCACCGTTCCCGGAGCGTCGCCGGCGGCACCGCTGCCGGGCCCTGCCGCTGCGGCACCGGCTGCCTCGTTCTCATCCATGCTGTCGGGCACGCTTGCCGGGGCTGCCGGCGTGACCCCTGCGGCGCGTCCGCAAGCACCTGCCGGGGCGCCGGGGGCAGCGCCGGCCGGGGCACCACCCGCGGCCGCCGCGCCGCCGGGAGGACCGCCGCCCTTCGCGGTGGTCACGCGTGACGCCAAGCGGATCGAAGGTCCCCTGGTGATGTGGCAGAAGGACGACAAGGTCTGGATCGAGCTGTCGCCTGAACAGCTGGGCCAACCCTTCCTGCTGTCGCCCAAGATCCGCAACGGCATCGGCGAGGGCTTCCTGCTGGGCGGCTTGATGGGGTTCCCGATCAACGGCGCCGGAGGCACCCAGATCGTCGAATTCGTACGCGTGCACAACGCCGTGCGGCTGCAGGCGCGCAATGTCGACGTCACCGTCAAGGCGGGCACGCCCGAGGCTCGCGCCGTGGCCAGCGCCTATTCGGCCAGCCTGCTGGGCAGCACGCCGGTGGCCAGCCAGCCGCACCCGGACCGCAAGAGCGTGCTCATCGATGCCGGTGCCCTGTTCCTCACCGATCTGCAAGGCATCGGCATGCAGTTGCAGCGTACCTTCCGTCAGGGGTATGGACTGGACAGAGGCAACACCACCATCACCGCGGTGCGCGGGTCGCCGGCTGCCACGGTGATCGAGACGCAGAGCCATTTCTTCACCGGCAGCGTGAACGCCGGCGCACCGGCCGGTCTGCCGGGCGGGCAGGCGGCGCAGATCCCGAAGTACGTGCCCGACGCGCGCAGCCTGCTCATCGGCCAGCACTTCTCGCTGGCGCCGATGCCGGCGCAGACCATGCAGCCCCGCAAGGCCGACGCCCGCATCGGACACTTCAGCACCACCGTGCTCGACTTCAGCGACGACCTGGCCCACACGCCCCGCCAGCGCTACGTGAACCGCTGGCGCCTCGAGAAGAAGGACCCGGCGGCCGAGCTGTCCGAGCCGGTCAAGCCCATCACGTTCTGGATCGACCGCAACGTGCCGCTGGCCTACCGCAGCACCATCCGTTCGGCGCTGCTCGAGTGGAACAAGGCCTTCGAGAGGATCGGTTTCAAGGATGCCATCGTGGTGCAGCAGCAGCCCGACGATGCCGCCTTCGACACCCTGGATGCCGGCTACGCCTCGGTGCGCTGGATGACCAACGGTGACGCGGCGTTCTCCGCCATCGGCCCGACGCACGTCGACCCGCGCAGCGGCGAGATCCTCGACGCCGACATCGCCATCGAGAGCCTGGCGTCGCGGAGCATCCGCGCCACCCGCACCCAGGTGCTGTCGGCGGGGCGCACGGCCGAGCCGCTGGACGGATCGGCCACCGAGTTCGCGGCCTTCACGCAGGCCTTCGGCTCCCCCTTCGCGCCCGGCGGCCGTCATGCCGCGGCGGCGGCCTGCATGCACGGCAGCCTGGCCGGGGAGCAGTTGTCCTATGCGCTCGATGTGCTCGAGGCCCGTGCGCAGCTCGAACCGGGCGATCCCGTGGCCCAGCAGTTCGTGCTCGACTACCTGAAGGACACGGTGATGCACGAGGTCGGCCACGCGCTGGGCCTTCGCCACAACTTCCGTGCCTCGCGGGCCTACACGGAAGCCCAGCTCGCCGACCCCGAATTCACGCGCGTCAACGGCACCTCGGCGTCGGTGATGGAATACAACGCGATCAACCTGCCGCGGCCGGGGCAGACCGGCGGGCTGCCCTTCCAGACCACGCTGGGCCCCTACGACTACTGGGCCATCGAATACGCCTACAAGCCGCTGCCGGCCACGCTGCCGCCGGCCGAGGCCGAGCTCGAACTGCTGCGCATCGCGTCGCGCAGCGCCGAGCCGCATCTGGCCTACGGCAGCGACGAGGACAGCAGTTTCGCCATCGACCCCGAGACCCTGCAGTGGGACCTCGGTGCCGACCCGCTGGCCTTTGCCGAAAAGCGGCTGGCCATCGCACGCGACCTGTTCCTCCGGCAGGAGACCCGCATCCTGCCAGGCGACCGCGACTACGCCGTGCTTCGGCGGTCGCTGGCCTATGCGCTGACCGACGTCACCCGTGCCGTGGGCGTGCTGGTGCGCCACGTGGGCGGCGTGCGCACGCTGCGCGACTTTCCCGGCACCGGACGTGATCCGCTGCAGCCGGTGGCCCCCGAGGTGCAGCGCAGGGCGCTCGATCTGATCGCCCGCGAAGTGCTGTCGCTGGAAGCCCTGGCCCTGTCGCCTGGCCTGCAGCGCAAGCTGGCCCCCGACTTCATGGACCGCCTGGAAGTGCCCGGCCTGCCCACCGACTACCCGGTGCAGCAGCGCCTGCTCGACCTGCAGCGCGCCGTGCTGGGCTACCTGATGAGCGACACCGTGGCCGGCCGGGTGCTGGACAGCGTGGGCAAGGTCGAGCGGGGCGGCGACGCCTTCAGGCTGTCCGAGCTCTACGGCCGCCTGTCGGGCGACGTGTGGGCCGAACTCGGCACGGGCGCGCCGCTGAGCACCGCGCGGCGCGAGCTGCAGCGCGAGCACGCCACGCGTGTGGCGTCGACCTTGCTGCGGCCTGCGGGCACGCAGCGGGCCGATGTGCGCAGCCTGCTGCGCGACGACGCGCAGAGGTTGTTGGCGCGCATCGACGGGCGCCTGAAGAAGCGTGGTGGTCCCGAGCTCGATACCGAGGCCGCGGCGCACCTGCGCGAGAGTGCGCTGATGCTGCGCCAGGCCCTCACTGCACCGGTGATCCGCGCCGCGGTCTGACGCGCGGCGGCGTGCCGCCACCCCTTCAAACCGTCGTTCGCCCCCGCGCCGCCGCCGGCTGTCGCACCGACGGCGACGGAGCTTGCGGGCGGCCTGCCCTGCGGGCTATCGTGCCGACGTGCATAGCCCCGACCCCACCCCAGCGCCCGGCATGACGGCCCGCGTGCTCGCCTCCCTGAACCGGGGCAGCCTGGGCGTGGCCATCGGCTTCGGCTTCACCGCGGCGGTGATGTTCTCGCCCTTCTTCATGACGCCCTTCGTCGAGTTGCTGGGCCGGGCGCTGTTCCTGTCGATGGTGCTGCTGCTGGTGTTCATCGGCGCGCAACGACTGCCCGAACGATGGGTGCCGGCCTGGCTGCCGCGCTGGCTGCTCACGGTGGTGGCCGTGGGGCTGGCGGCGCCGGCGGGCACCTTCGTCATCTACCTCGTGGCGGTGGGCGGCAGCGTGTCGGCGCTGGTGGAGAACCCGGCCCGCGTCACCGGCTTCTTCGTCTTCGCCGGCACGGCCCTGGTGCTGGGCCTGGTCATCACGCTCACCGCACAGTTGCGCGAGCGCGAGGCACGGGCGCGCTCCCAGGCGCTGGAGTTCGAACTGGAGCGCAGCCGCCTGGCCAAGCAGGCGGTGGATGCGCAGCTGGCGCTGCTGCAGGCGCAGATCGAGCCGCACTTCCTCTTCAACACGCTGGCCAACGTGCAGGCCCTGGTGGAGAGCGGGTCACCGCGTGCGCCCCAGGTGCTCGAGAGCCTCATCGCCTACCTGCGTGCGGCCATGCCGCGCGTGCACGGCGCCGCGCACACGCTGACCGACGAGCTGGCGCTGACGCGCGCCTACCTCGAACTGATGCAGCTGCGCATGCCCGACCGCCTGCGTTTCGAGATCGACGTCGACCCCGCGCTCGGCACGCGGCGGTTGCCGTCGCTGACCCTGCTGACCCTGGTCGAGAACGCCGTGCGCCACGGCATCGACCCCAGCGAGGACGGGGGCCACATCGAGGTCGGTGCCCGCCTCGGCGGCGACGACGGCTTCCTGCATCTGTGGGTGCAGGACAGCGGGGTCGGGCTCGACCCGGCGGCACCGCGCGGCACGGGGTTGACCAACCTGCAGGCACGGCTGGCGGCACTGCACGGCCCGGCTGCCCGGCTGCAGTTCACCGAGATCGCGCCGCGCGGCGTGCGTGCCGACATCGTGCTGCCTCCACCCTGATCGAATCCGCCATGCCCACCGCCCTCATCGCCGACGACGAGCCGCTGCTGCGCGAACGCCTGGCCGCGCACCTGCAACGCCTGTGGCCCGAACTGGGCACGCCCTGGCAGGCCCGCAACGGCCGCGAAGCCCTGGTGCTGTTCGGCGAGCACACGCCGGACATCGTCTTTCTCGACGTGCACATGCCCGGCCTCACGGGCCTGGACGCGGCGCGCGCCGTGGCAGGCCGCGCCCAGATCGTCTTCGTCACCGCTTTCGAGCAGTACGCGGTCCAGGCCTTCGAGCATGGCGCCATCGACTACCTGGTCAAGCCCTTCGACGAGTCGCGGCTGGCCTCCACGGTGCAGCGCCTGAAGGAGCGCCTGGCGGACCGGGTGTCGCAGCCGGCCGCGGCCCCGCCACCCGCCGAGGCCGCGGCCTTGAACGCCGTGATCGACCGACTGGCCGATCAGCTGGGCCTGCGCGCGCCGGCCCGCCCGGCCCTGCAGTGGATCAAGGCGTCGGCGGGCAACACCGTCAAGCTCATTCCGGTGGACGAGCTGGTCTTCCTGCGCTCCGACGAGAAGTACACGCTGGTGGTCTGGAGCGGCGGCGAGGCCGTCATCCGCAAGAGCATCAAGGAGCTGGGCGAAGAGCTCGACCCCGCGCGTTTCGTGCAGATCCATCGTTCGACCATCGTCAACCTGCACCATGTGGCCCAGGTGGTGCGCGGAGCGAACGAGACGGCCGAGGTGCACCTGCGGGGCCGGCCCGAGGTGCTGGCCGTCAGCCGCAGCTTCCTGCACGTCTTCAGGCAGATGTAGACCAGAGCCAGGCCGCGCCGCGCACGCCCGAGGCGTCGCCGTGCCGGCTGGGCACCAGGCGCGTGCGCACGGTGTCGTGCACACCGCCCGAGAAGACCCACTGCGACCACAGGGCGGGCACGCGCTGGTAGAGGTGCGGCATCTTCGACAGGCCGCCGGCCAGAACGATGATGTCGGGGTCGAGCAGGTTGATGACCGCCGCCAGCGCACGCGCCAGGCGGTGCGCATGGCGCTCCAGCGTGGCGGCGCAGGCGGTGTCGCCGTCGTCGAGGGCGCGGCGGTGGATCTCGCGCGCCGTCAGCGCCTGTCCGGTCTCGCGCTGGTGGTCGGCCGCCAGGCCCGGGCCGCTCAGCAGCGTCTCGTTGCAGCCACACCGGCCGCAGTAGCACGCTGGGCGGGGCTCGTCGTCGCGAAGCCAGGGCAGCGGATTGTGGCCCCACTCGCCGGCCAGGCGGTTGGGGCCGGTGAGCGTGTGGCCGCGCACCGTGATGCCGGCGCCGCAACCCGTGCCCAGGATCACCGCGAACGAGACGTCCGCGCCCGCGGCGGCGCCGTCGGTGGCCTCGGACAGGGCCAGGCAGTTCGCGTCGTTGGCCAGCCGCACCGGCTGGCCCAGCAGCGCCTCGAGGTCGCGCTGCAGCGGCATCGCGTTCAGGCAGGTGGAGTTGGCGTTCTTCATGACGCCCTCGGCCGTCAGGCTGCCGGGCGTGCCCAGGCCGATGCTCATGGGGCCACCTGCTTCGGCACGCGCTGCCTGCACCAGGCCGGCGAGGGCCTGCAGCGTGCCGGTGTAGCTGCCGGCCGGCGTGTCCACGCGCCGGCGCCAGCGTTCGCGCCCGGCGGGGTCGAGCAGCAGGGCCTCGATCTTGGTGCCGCCCAGGTCGATGCCCAGGGCGGCGGAGGCGCCATCGGCCACCGTCAGATCGGCTCGGTGCGGGTGTTCAGCCAGGCCAGCGCGGCACCGCTCACCCGCGGCGACAGGCGTTCGCGCACCGTGCGGTGGTAGGCATTCAGCCATGCCACTTCATCGGCGCGCAGCAGGCTGCGGTCGATGCAGCGGGTGTCGATGGGGCACAGCGTGAGGGTCTCGAACTCCAGGAACTCGGCGAAGTTGCTGCCCTCGGGCGTGGTGGCCGGCACGTTCAGCACCAGGTTCTCGATGCGCACGCCCCACTGGCCGCTGCGGTACACGCCGGGCTCGATGCTGGTGATCATGCCGGCCTCCATCGCCATGTGCGGCTCGGCCGGCGCCTTGCTGATGGTCTGCGGACCTTCGTGCACGGCCAGGAAATAGCCCACGCCGTGGCCGGTGCCGTGGCCGAACTCGATGCCCTCGGCCCACAGCGGTGCGCGTGCGATGGCGTCGAGCGCTGGACCCAGGGTGCCGCGCGGGAAGCGCGTGCGCGACAGGCCCATCGTGCCCTTCAGCACCAGCGTGTAGTCGCGCTTCATCGCGGCGCTGACCTGGCCGATGGGCCAGACGCGCGTGATGTCGGTGGTGCCGCCCAGGTACTGGCCCCCGCTGTCGATGAGCAGCAGGCCGTCGCCCTCGATGACGGCATGGCTTTCGGGCGTGGCGCGGTAGTGCGGCATCGCCCCGTTGGCGTTGAAGCCGGCGATGGTGGCGAAGCTCAGGCCGACGAAGCCGCTGCGGCGCGCGCGCGCCGCCGACAGCTTCTCGTCGACCGTGATCTCGGTGATGCGCTCGCGGCCCAGCGCGGCTTCGAACCACGCGTAGAACTCGCACATCGCTGCACCGTCCTCGGCCATCGCCTCGCGCACGTGCGCGGCTTCCTCGGCCGTCTTGCGGCTCTTCAGCAGCGTGCTGGGGTTGATGGCCTCGACCACCTTCGCGCCGGCGGCCACGGCCTCGCGCAGTCCCAGCGTCACGCGCTTGGGGTCGAGCAGCAGCACCTGGCCCGCACCCAGCGCAGCCAGCGCCGCGGCGGCCGCTCCATACGGTGCCAGCCGCAGGCCGTCGGCGGCCAGCGCGGCCTGCAGCGAGGCGTCGACCTTGCCTTCGCCGATCAACAGGGTGGCCGTGTCAGTGGTGATCAGCAGGTGGGCCAGGAACACCGGGTTGTAGCTCACGTCGCTGCCGCGCAGGCCGGTGATCCACGCGATGTCGTCGACGGTCGACACGAAATGCGCCGTGGCGCCGTGCTGGGCCATCGCCTCGCGGACGGCGGCGAGCTTCGATGCGCGCGAGCGCACGGCGTGCGGCGCACGGTGTTCGTACACGGGCTGCATGGGCAAGGTCGGGCGGTCCGCCCACACGGCGTCGATCACGTCGCCCGAGGTGCGCAGCGTGACCCCGGCCTTGGCGAGCGCTGCGCCCAGCATCTGCGCCATCGACAGGCCCAGCACCTGACCGTCGACGGCCACGGTCTGCCCGGCGGGCACGTGGGTGGCCAGCCAGTCGATGTGCCACAGCGCCACCCCGGTGGGGATCCTCACGAGCTCGATGCCGCTGCCCGCGAGCTCGTTCTCGGCCTGCGTCCAGTAGCGGCTGTCGGCGAACAGCGCCGCGCGGTCGAGCGTCACCACCAGGGTGCCCATCGACCCGGTGAAGCCCGACAGCCACTCGCGGCCGGCCCAGCGGCCCGGCAGGTACTCGCTGAGGTGCGGGTCGCTCGAGGGCACCAGCACGGCATGCACCTTCTCGCGGGACATCGCCTCGCGCAGCTGTTCGATGCGCAGGCGGAAAGGGGACGTGCGGGTGTCCATCGGACGGCTCCAGAGGCGTGCAGGAACCGTCGATTCTAGGAGCGCGGCCTGTGCTGCGCGGGGCGGCCTCGCGGTGGCCCCGATCGACCGTGCGCCTGGGGCTGCTGCAAAATGTGTCGATGCGGTCTTCTCTCGTCGTCACCTTCATCGGCGTCGCCACGGCGCTGCTGTCGGGCTGCGCCACGCTCAGCGAAGACCAGTGCCGCCAGGTCGACTGGAAGGACCTCGGCCGCCGCGACGGCGCGCAGGGGCAGTCGCCCGAGCGCGTGCAGGACCATGCGAAGGCCTGCAGCAAGGTGGGCATCGCACCCGATGTCGCGATGTGGCGTGCCGGCTGGCGCGAAGGCGTGGTCGGCTACTGCACGCCGCGTTCGGCGTGGTCGGAAGGCTCGCGCAACCAGAGCTACCGCGGCGCCTGCCGCGACCTCGACGAGGAGGGCTTCAGGCGCTGGCACCGCGCCGGCCTGGACGTCTACCGCACGCGCACCGAGCGGGAACGGTCGCGCAGCGAGATCGAGCGGCTGGAAGCGCAGCTCAAGAAGGCCGAGAAGGAAGACGAGCGCAAGACGCTGCGCGACCGCATCCGCGCGCTGGACGTCGAGCAGGCGCGCCTGCGGCGGCTGCAGGAGACCCTCGAAGCCGCTGCGCCGCGCTGAGCGGCACCCCCACCCCCCGGGGACAGGCCGCCGCAGGCAGCCAGGGGGAGCTGCAGATCCGAAGCGGGCCGGACCCGATCCGGGTCTCCCGGTCGGGTCCGGTGCCCCCTTGGGGGGCGGCCGCCCGGCGGCCGGGGGCCGTCACAGATCAGTGCGCAGGCGCCAGATCTCGGGGAACAGCACCGTGTCGAGCATCTTGCGCAGGTAGCCCACGCCGTTGGTGCCGCCGGTGCCGCGCTTGAAGCCGATGACGCGTTCGACCGTGGTCACATGGCGGAATCGCCAGAGGCGGAAGGCGTCTTCCAGGTCGGTCAGCTCCTCGCCCAGCTGGTAGAGGTCCCAGTGCGTCTGCGGCGCGCGGTAGACGGCCAGCCAGGCGGCTTCCACCTCGTCGCTCTGCTGGTAGGGCTGGGTCCAGTCGCGGTCGGTCGCTGCAGCCGGCACGGGCAGGCCGCGGCGCGCCAGCAGGCGCAGCGACTCGTCGTACAGCGACGGCGCGCGCCAGGCGGCATCGACGTGGGCCAGCAGGTCGGGGCGGTGTGCATGGGGCTTGAGCATCGCGGCGTTCTTGTTGCCCAGGCTGAACTCGATGCAGCGGTACTGCCAGCTCTGGAAGCCGCTGCTCTGCGCCAGGTAGGGCCGGATCGCGCTGTACTCGGGCGGCGTCATGGTGGCCAGCACGTCCCAGGCGTGCACCAGCTGCTCCATGATCTTGCTGACGCGGGCCAGCATCTTGAAGGCCGTGGGCAGCTGGTCGGCCGCCACCGCGCCGATGGCGGCACGCAACTCGTGCAGCATCAGCTTCATCCACAACTCGCTGGTCTGGTGCTGCACGATGAACAGCATCTCGTTGTGGTCGGGCGACAGCGGGTGCTGCGCGTTCAGCACGGCGTCCAGATGCAGGTAGTCGCCGTAGCTCATGTCGGCGCTGAAGTCGAGCTGCGCGCCGTGGTGCTCGGTCGCCATGGCGGCACGGGCTGCGCCGTGCATTGGGCAGCCGCCGGGCAGGGCGTCGTCGGTCGGGCCCATGTCAGGTCACCGCGTGGCGCTGGTTGAATTCCGGACGGCGCCACTCGCCGCTGTCCAGCACCTCGCGCAGGTGCTCGGCCGCATCGAAGGCATCGACGAAGCGCGAGTACAGCGGTGTGAAGCCGAAGCGCAGGATGTCGGGCGCGCGGAAGTCGCCGATCACGCCGCGGGCGATCAGCGCCTGCATCACCGGGTAGCCCAGCTCCGGGTGCGAGAAGCAGACCTGGCTGCCACGCTCGCCGTCGCTGGGGGGTGAGGCCAGCGTGAGTGCCGGGCAGGTGGCTTCCACGCGTTCGGCGAACAGCCGGGTGAGGGCCAGCGACTTGGCGCGCAGCGCAGCCAGTCCGCCCAGCGCTTCGGCAGCCAGCACGGTGTCGACCCCGCACTCCAGCGCGGCCAGCGACAGCAACGCCGGCGTGCCGCACAGGTAGCGCGCGATGCCGGGGGCAGGGCGGTAGCCGGGCGTGAACTCGAAGGGCGCGGCGTGACCCATCCAGCCGGCCAGCGGCTGCCAGAAGCGATCGGCATGGCGCGGGTGCGCCCACACGAAGGCCGGCGCCCCGGGGCCGCCGTTGAGGTACTTGTAGCCGCAGCCCACGGCGAAGTCGGCGCCGTCCTCCGCCAGCGCCACCGGCACGGCACCGGCGCTGTGCGCGAGGTCCCACACGGTCAGCGCGCCGGCCGCGTGGGCGGCGCGCGACAACGCCGCCATGTCGTGCATGCGGCCGGTGCGGTAGTTGACGTGCGTGAGCATCAGCACGGCGCAGCGGCTGTCCAGCTGTGCCGGCAGATCATCGGCTTCGCACAGCACCAGCTCGAAGCCGCGTTCCCGGGCCAGGCTCTCGGCGATGTAGAGGTCGGTGGGGAAGTTGCTGCGCTCCGACACGATGCGGCGCCGCGACGAGCCGCTGGCCACCGCCATGCTCAGCGCGGCGCTCAGCACCTTGAAGAGGTTGACGCTGGTGGAGTCGGCCACCACCAGCTCGCCCGGACCCACGCCCACCAGCCGGGCGATCTTGTCGCCCACGCGCTGCGGCAGGGTGATCCAGCCGGCGGCGTTCCAGCTGCGGATCAGCCCCTGGCCCCATTCCTGCTGCACCACGGCCTGCACGCGCGCGGCAGTGGCCTTGGGCAGCACACCCAGCGAATTGCCGTCGAGGTAGATCACCCCCGGCGGCAGATCGAACTTTTCGCGCAGCGCGGCCAGCGGGTCGGCGGCGTCCAGGGCCAGGGCGTCGTCACGGGTCATGTCAGTTCTCTGAGGACCGCGCGCACGGGCGAAGCGTCGGCGGTCGTGAGTTTCAGGGGCAGTGCGATGAGTTCGTAGTCGCCCTCGGGCACCTCGTCGAGCACGAGGTTCTCCAGGACGCGAACGTCGCGTCGGCGGATCACATGGTGGCTGTCCAGGGTCTTGCTGTCGGCCGGGTCGATGCTGGCGGTGTCGATGCCGATCAGCCGCACGCCCAGGTCGGCCAGGCGCTCCACGGTGTCGGCGGCATAGGCGGTCAGCGCGGGGTCCCAGCGGTCGACCGGCGCCTTGGCACAGGTGCGCACCAGGACGCGCGGCGGCAGGTCGGTCAAGGCATGGGCGATGTGCTCCCAACGCACCAGCGGCCCGCAGCCGATGGCGTGCACGACGCGGCAGCGGCCGAGGTAGGGCCGCAGGGACAGGGCACCCACGGCGGCACCTTGCGCGTCGTAGTGCAGGGGGGCGTCGGCATGGGCGCCGGTGTGCGGCGACAGCGTGAGCGTGCTGACGTTGACCGGGCAGTCGGGCGTGATGGTGGCGGCCCAGACCTGGCGGTACGCGGCATCGCCCGGGAAGACCGGCGAGCCGGCATGCACCGGCGGCGAAATGTCCCACAGGCCCAGCGTGTCCATGGGCCCATCATAGGCCGCCCCTAGGACGGAGCGCGGCCTGGCGGCGGCTGCAGGACCTGTCGACGAACGGGGCGACGGTTGGGGCATTTGCAACAGATCCAAATAGTTGACAACCAAACTATATCGCCGAAGAATGGGCTTGTCTGCAGCGTCCTTGCACCGCCAACCCGAGGCCCGCCATGGTGACCAGCGCCCACGTCGACACCTTTGCGCGAGACCACCTGCCGCCGCCCGAAGCGCTGCCGGAGTTCATTTTCGACCTGCCTGAACTGCAGCTGCCCGGGCAGCTCAACTGCGCCGAACTTCTTCTCGACCGCCGCGTGGCCGAAGGCGATGCGGAGCGCCTGTGCATCCAGGGCGCCGGCGTGCGGTGGACCTACGCCGATCTGCAGCAGCGGGCCAACCGCATCGCGCGCGTGCTCGTCGATGACCTGGGCCTCGTGCCCGGCAACAGGGTGCTGCTGCGTGGCGCCAATTCACCGATGCTGGCAGCGTGCTGGTTCGGCGTCGTCAAGGCCGGGGGCATCGCGGTGGGCACCATGCCGCTGCTGCGGGCCAAGGAACTCGGCCAGATCATCGACAAGGCGCAGGTCACGCACGCACTGTGCGACGCCCGGCTCGCCGACGAGCTGGAAGCGGCGCGCGCCGGCTCGGCCACCTTGCGCCACGTGCTGCACTACGGCGCCGCGGCTGCGCCCGGGGGCCCGGCGCCGGCGGCCCTGTCGCTCGAAGCGCGCTGCGCCGACCGCCCGCCCCATTTCGATGCCGTGCCCACCGCCGCCGACGACACCTGCCTGATCGCGTTCACCAGCGGCACCACCGGCGTGCCCAAGGGCACCATGCACTTCCATCGCGACGTGATGGCGGCGTGCGCCTGCTGGCCGCCGCACGTGCTGCGTGCCGGGCCCGACGACGTCTTCATCGGCAGCCCGCCGCTGGCCTTCACCTTCGGGCTGGGCGGGCTGCTGCTGTTTCCGATGTCGATCGGCGCATCGACCGTGCTGGTGGAGAAGGCCTCGCCCGACGCACTGGGGCTGGCCATCGAGCAGTACCGCGCCACGGTGTGCTTCACGGCACCCACCTCCTACCGCGTGATGGCCCACCACCTGATGGCGCACCCGGGTCAGCACGACCTGTCGAGCCTGCGCAAGTGCGTGTCGGCCGGCGAGGCCCTGCCCGCGGCCACCCGCCAGCTGTGGAAGCAGGCCACCGGCATCGAGATCATCGACGGCATCGGCTCCACCGAACTGCTGCACATCTTCATCTCGGCCGACGAGGCGACGGCGCGCCCCGGCGCCACCGGCGTGCCGGTGCCCGGCTACCGCGCCTGCGTGCTGGACGATGCCGGCCACCCACTGCCTCCGGGCCAGGTGGGACGTCTGGCCGTGAAGGGACCCACCGGCTGCAAGTACCTCGACGACGAGCGGCAGTCGAGCTACGTGAAGGACGGCTGGAATCTCACCGGCGACGCCTACCTGGTCGACGATGCCGGCCACTTCGTTTACCAGGCGCGCACCGACGACATGATCATCAGCGGCGGCTACAACATCGCCGGCCCCGAGGTGGAGAGCGCGTTGCTGCTGCACCCTGCGGTGGCGGAGTGCGGCGTGGTCGGGGTGGCCGACGAGGCGCGCGGCCAGGTGGTGAAGGCCTATGTCGTGCTGAAGGCGGGGGAGCCGGCCGACGACGCCATGACACGCACGCTGCAGGACTTCGTGAAGGCCAGCATCGCGCCCTACAAGTACCCGCGGCAGATCGAGTTCTGCAGCAGCCTGCCTCGCACCGAGACCGGCAAGCTGCAGCGCTTCAGGCTGCGCCAGACTGCGGGCTGAACGACGGGCCCGGCCCGAGGAGACGACCCATGAAAGTGCTGCAACCCGCCGGCTGGAAGCTGCCGCGCGGCTATGCCAACGGCGTGTCCGTGCAAGGCCGGCAGGTCTACGTGGCCGGCCAGATCGGCTGGAACGCGGCCTGCGAGTTCGAGAGCGACGACCTCGTGGCCCAGGTGCGCCAGGCGCTGCTGAACGTGCGCGCCGTGCTGGCCGAGGGCGGCGCCACGCCCGAGCACATCGTGCGCATGACCTGGTACGTCACCGACAAGCGCGAGTACCTGGCGCGCGGCAAGGAGATCGGCGCCGCCTACCGCGAGACCATCGGCAGCTATGCCGTGGCCATGACGGCCGTGCAGGTCACGGCACTGATGGAAGACCGCGCTCTGGTGGAGATCGAGGTCACGGCGGTGGTGCCCTAGTCAGCGCGGCGGTGCCGTCTTCCTGCATTCGGCCGCCAGCGAGGCCGGGTCGCGGGTGGGCTGGGCGCAGCAGGTGCAGCAGTTGGGCGTGCCGCCGCAGGCCTGCACGCACTGGGTGCGCGCGATGGTCTCGTACATCACGTCGTAACCGCGGGCCAGTCGCTGCGTGAGCGGCGTGGTGCCGTCGAGCTGCGAGCCGGGGGTCTGGCCGTCGGTCGAAGACGATCCGGGCCGCGGGCAGATGTCGCCCACGGTGACACTCCTCTTGGCCGACAGGATCAGCAGGGCCTCGGCCGCATCGGCCGCGGTGGCGCACTGCTTGGAGCCTTGCCGTTCGCACTTCTTGAGGCCCGGTGCGGCGCTGTCGAGCTGCGAGCCGGGGGTCTGGCCATCGGTGCTCGAGCCGCGTACCGCGCAGCCCGACTGCGCCAGCACGACGAACAGCACGGCGGCCACGCTCCAGAGCCAGCGGGGCAGGGCGGAAGGGGCAGGGTTTGCAGGTCGGGTCATCGTTCCTCCGGGGTTCAAAGCACCAGTCTTCGCCGGGCCTCGGTTGTCGTTGCAGCCTCCGCTGCCTTGCGCCAGGCCGATGCCGCGGGCAACGCCCGCGTGTACCGGTCCAGAGCTTCCTGAAGCGTGGGCTGGCCTGCCGGGGGCAGGGCGTCTCCGCGCGCCAGCGCAGCATAGACGGAGTTGCGCAAACGAAGAAGATGTTCCGCCGGCAAGGTGTCGGACAGCAGCGCGGCGGCCTCCGCATGGTGCTGCGACGCTGCTGCGAGATCGCCGCGCTGGCGCGCCAGGCAGCCCAGCAGGTCGAGGGCCTGCGCGAGATCGACGGGCGACGTCGGCGGTGCGCCGGGCGTGCGGCGGTGTGCCGCAGGCAGGGGCTCCAGTGAAGCCGCAGCGCCGCCGAGATCGCCGGCGCGCAGGGCGGCTTCACCGGCCATGCGGCGGGCGCGCAGCCGCTGCACGCTGTCCCGCGACATCCCCAGCGCGTCGAAGGCGGCATCGGCGGCGCGCAGGTCGGACTGGGCTGCCGTCGCGTCGCCCAGTGCGGCGCGGGCCGCGCCGCGGACCACCGAGCCGAGCGCCGTCTCCCAGGTCGACCCGGCCTGCGCAGCGCGCTCCAGGCCGCGACCGGCCTCGGCGGCGGCCTCGTCGAGCAGGCCCTGGGCGGCCAGCCCCTGCGCCAGCAGGCGGTGCTGGGTGGCGACGAACTCGGCCGGCGCAGGCTCGGCCAGCAGCGCCTGGAGGCGCGCGCGCGCATCGTCATAGCGTCCGAGGTCCAGCGCGATGGCGGCCTGCCGGGTGCGCAGGTCGCGGTTGTCCGCTGCCCGCAGGCGCGTGCGGGTGGCCAGCGTGGCCACGCGTTCCAGGGTGATGGCCGCTTCCAGCAGCTGCCCGGCCTTGCGCTGTTCCACCGCCAGGTCGGACATCGTGCGTATCGTCTCCGGGTGGAACTCGCCCAGGCCCCGCCGGTACTCGTCGACCTCGGCCGCGGCGTGACCGATGGCTTCGGCGGCGCGGCCCTGGGCACTGCGCACGAGGCGGAACACGGCCTGCGCATAGCCGCGCGCCCGGGCACAGCCCGTGGTGTCGGCCCGGCAGGCGTCCAGGGACTGCTGCGCCAGGTTCAGGGCGAGTTCCCGTTGTTCCTGCCACTGCATCAAGGCCCACTGCGCGCGCGCCTGGTTGAGGGCGGCGTCACCCGGCGGGCTGCTGGCCAGCAGCATCTCGTAGGCCTGCTTCGACAGCGGGCGGGCCTTGTCGATCTGGTCGAGCCGCCTGAACATCACGGCGATCTGGCTCAGCACCTCGCCCTGCAGCCGGGGCTGGGCGGCGAGCTGCTCGCGCGCACGCAACACGGCGCCATCGAGCATCTGCAGGGCCGTGACGCTGCTGCCGGTCTGCCCCACCCAGGGGTCGGCGTCCTGCAGCAGCTCGACGATGAACTCGCGGGCCTTGGCCGACTGCAGCTGCTGCGCGCGCGCTTCCTGGTCGCGCTGCCAGGCCAGGCCGGCCACGCCCGCCAGCACGGCCAGCCCCAGACCCGCTGCGATGCTGGCCGTGCGGTGACGTCGCAGGAACAAGGCCAGGCGTTGGGCCGTGCCGGTGGGCAGGGCCACCAGAGGCTGGTGGGCGAGCAGCCGCGTCACGTCCAGCGCCATGGCCGCGACCGAGCCGTAGCGCTCGGCGGGGCGCTTGCGCAAGGCGTGCAGCACCACGCGGTCGATGTCGCCGGCGAGCGACTTGCGGAGAGCGGGTTCGGCTGCGACCTTGCGTGCCACCAGGCGGCCGGCGTCCAGGCGCGCCCGGCTGGGCGGAATGGGTTCGTCTTCCAGCACCGCCCGGGCCAGCTCGCTGCCGGAGCGGATGTCGTCGCCGTAGGGCAGGGCGCCGGTGAGCAGTTCGTAGAGCAGCACGCCCAGCGAATAGACATCGGTCACGGTGGCCACCGGCAGGCCTTGCAGCTGTTCCGGGGCCGCATAGCGCGGGGTGTGGGCGCGGCCACCTTCCTGCACCGGCGTGGGCAGGGTGCCGTCGCTGTTCTGGGCGTCGAGCAGCTTGGCGATGCCGAAGTCGAGCAGCTTGACCTGGCCGGCCTCGTCGACCATCACGTTGGCGGGCTTCAGGTCGCGGTGCACCACCAGGTGCTGGTGTGCGTGCTCGACGGCGGCGCAGACCTGCAGGAAGAGCTGCAGTCGCTGCCGGACGTCCAGGCGGTGGCTGTCGCAGTGCTCCAGCAGGCTCATGCCCTGCAGGTGCTCCATCACCAGGTAGGGCCGGCCGTGCTCGTCGATGCCGGCGTCGTACAGGCGCGCGATGTGCGGGTGCTCGAGCAGCGCGCCGATCTGCCGCTCGCGGGCCATGCGCTCGGCCAGACCCGGGTGCTGGGTCAGCCGCGGCAGCTTGATGGCGACCTGGCGTTCGAAGACGCCGTCGGCGCGTTCCGCGAGCCACACCGAGCCCATGCCGCCGTGGCCGATCTCGCGCAGCAGCCGGTAGGCCCCGACACGTTCGCCGGTGCGGGCCGACGGCGCCTCGGCGTCCAGCCGCGGCAGCGTCGGCAGCCGGCCTTGCGAGCCCATGCGCGTGTGGTCGGTCAGCATGTCGCGCAGCGGCGGCAGCAGCGCGCGCTGTTCTTCGGGCAGCGCAGCCAGCCAGGCCTCGCGTTCGGCTGCCGGCAGGTCCAGCACCTCGTCGAGCAAGCGGCTCAGCGTGGCGATCTGTGAAGGGCTCAGCGGCATGGGGGTCGGGCAGCGGTCGGCGTGACGGTCTCGCGGTCAGGGTTGCATGTTCTCTGCTCGCGGCGGGCTTGTGTACCCCCTATGAGGGCCTCTTGACGCGTGCCGCGGTCGAACCAGGCCACCCTGCCGCGCCTGCGCCGTGCCTGGGACAGCGCCCACGACGGGACAGACGCGGACGGCGCACGCGACCGGACATCGGCCGGCCGACACGCCGACCTCAACCCGGCAGCGGCGGCAGGCCGTGGCGGCGCCGCGCCGCCGTGCAGGCGTCGTCGCCGATGCCCATCGGCGCGCGCAGGCCGAACTCGCGGCAGGGCGACGGCCGCCACTCGTGGATGGCGCAGCTCACCCGTTCGCCGATGCGGCCCACCAGGGCGGCACAGCGCGGGCTCGCGTGGTCGGTGCCGCGCATGCGGCAGGTCGCGGCGCCCACCGGGTCGGCCAGGCCTTCGGGCACGGCACCGCCACCGTCGTCGCCGGCCCACTCCTCGCGCGCGAAGTCGACGCGGAAGCTGGCGCAGCACGCACCGCAGGCCAGGCAGGGATTGGCCGGACCGGGGCTATTCACGCACCACCGTCACCGTGCAGTCGGCCTGCGCAGCTGACGCTGCCCAGGTAGCGCCGCAGCGCCGAGTTGCCGCGCGCGCCCATCACGATGTGGTCGACCTGGTTGCGCTCGGCGAACTCGACGATGGCCGCGGCGACGTCGGGCGCCTCGAGGACATGGAAGGTGACCTGCCCCTCGATCAGCGCCAACGCTTTGGCCACCGGCCGCGCCCAGTGCTTCAGGCCCACCAGCTGCTTCACGTGCCGGCTCTGACCGGTGGCGTCGAGGAGATCGTCGCTGGCGATGCGCCCGGTGCGCATGACACTCACGCAGGCCAGCCGGGCGCCGGGCTCCATCACCAGCACGCGCCGCACCGTTTCGCTGAGCTGGTCCAGCAGGCCGGGTGCCGCGCTGTCGACGTCCACCGCGGCCATCACGATGGGGCTCTTCATGAGCTGGCTGGTGGCGCCCTGGGCCGGGTCGGGCCGCCGCGCCGGACCGATGGCGGCGAACCAGCGGCGCAGGCGATCGATGCGTGTGCCGGTGTCGTTGCGCACGGCGCGCTCGGTCAGCCGCACCTGCACCGGGTCCTTGAAGGCCCAGGCCAGCTGGGCACCGGTCTGCCAGCGCTGGGCCGGGTCGACCTCCAGGCAGCGCAGGATGATCTCCTGCAGCCAGGGCGGGCAGTCGGGCCGCAGCGCACGCGGCGGCACCGGCAGCGTGTGCAGGCGACGGCGCAGGCCGCGCACGTTGTCGGGCGCGCCGAAGGGCCGTGCCCCGGTGGTGAAGTGGTAGAGCATCACCCCCAGCGCGAAGAAGTCGCTGCGGGCGTCGTTGCGCACGAACAGCACCTGCTCCGGCGACATGTAGGGCCCCGTGCCGATGGGCAGGCTGAACTCCTCGTCGAGCAGGTCGGGCAGCTGGTCGTGGCGCGACAGGCCGAAGTCGACCATCACCGCGGTGCCGTCGGGCCGGAACATCACGTTGCTGGGCTTGACGTCCAGGTGCACCAGCTTCTGCTTGTGCAGGTCGTGCAGCGCGGTGGCCACGCTCGCGCCGATGCGGGCGATCTCGTCGAAGGCCAGCGGCGCGGCGTCCAGCCGGGGCTTCAGCGAAGCGCCGGCGATGCGCTCCATCACGATGTACGGCTGGCTGGAGAAGTCGCCCCGCGCCACGAACTTCGGCACGTGCGGTCCGGACAGCGTGGGCATGATCATCTGCTCGACCTCGAAGCCGACGATGGTGGCCGGGTCCTCGCCGCCCTTGATGCGCGGCACCTTCATCACCAGCGGCAGGTCGTCGGTCGCGCCGTCGCCACCTTCATGGGTGCAGGACCACACGTGGGCCATGCCGCCTTCGTGGAGGATCTCCACGAGACGGAAACCGTCGATGAGCTGGCCGGAGGCCAGGGGCGGGCGGGGGGCGGGTGTGACCACGTCGGCATTCTCCGCGAGCTGCGCGTCCCGCCGACGCCTCGCCGGGGCGCTTGGCAGCCCCGGCTACTGCCCGTCGGCCAGACGCGACGCCAGCCGCTGCGGCAGGGCGGCGGCGCGAATCTTCGCGCCCGCGCCGTCGTGGTCGTAGGGCACGCGCCAGAACGTCAGCGTCGAGGCCAGGTCGTCGAAGATCGCGTAGCAGGCCGCCGGGTTGCCGTCGCGCGGCTGGCCCGTGGAGCCCGGGATGCCCAGCCAGCGCCTTTGGGCCAGCAGGGGGATCGGCACGCCCGAGGTGGGCACGAATTCGCCGGCCTTGCCGAGCGCCGACAGGTGGTACAGCCGGGGCTCGTGCATGTGGCCGCAGAAGGTCAGACGGTGGGGCGTGGCCAGCATGCTGCGCGTGGCCTGGTCGCGATCGTGCACGTAGTCCCAGGCGGCGGGGGCGAAGGCGTTGGCGTGCACGTAGAGCGTTTCACCGCGCTCCTGCGTCATCGGCAGCCTGGACAGGAAGTCGAGCTGGTCCGCGCGCAGCTGGCTGCGTGTCCAGTCGACGACGTACTGCGCGTCGGGGTTCATGCCCGGGCGCGATCCCATGGCCACGGCCTGGTCGTGGTTGCCCATCACGACGACAGCGCCATGCCCGACCAGGTCGTGCACGGCGTCGACCACCCATTCGGGGTCGGCACCATAGCCCACCAGATCGCCCAGGATCGCGTACCCGTCGACAGCCTGTTGGCGCGCGTGTTCGAGCACGGCCTCGACGGCCTCGCGGTTGGCGTGCAGATCGGTGACGAGGGCGGTTTTCATCGCTTGCGACAAGAGGGCCGCAAGTGTCTCACCGCGCAGCCCGGTGGGCCGTGCGGGGGGATTCGCGAGGAAACGAGAGGCGTCAGCCGCGGCCGACGTAGGGCATCTTGGTGGCCATCACCGTGGCGAACAGGATGTTGGACGACAGCGGCAGGCGTGCCATGGTCATGAAGGTGTCGGCCACCGCCTGCAGGTCCATGCGCGGCTCGGGTTTCGTGCTGCCGTCGGCCTGCAGCACGCCATTCACCATGCGCGCGGTCATGTCGCTGGCGGCGTTGCCGATGTCGATCTGGCCCACCGCGATGTCGAAAGGCCGGCCGTCGAGGGCCGCCGTCTTGGTCAGGCCGCTGACCGCGTGCTTGGTGGCCGTGTAGGCGATCGAGCCCGGGCGTGGCGTGTAGGCCGAGATGCTGCCGTTGTTGATGATGCGGCCGCCCATCGGCGACTGCTCCTTCATCATCTTGAACGCCTGCGACAGGCAGTAGAAGGCGCCGTTGAGGTTGACGTCCACCACCTGCCGCCATTCGGCGCCGGTCACCAGGTCGGGCGTCTTGGCGGCCAGCCCGCCGCCGGCGTTGTTGAACAGCAGGTCCAGGCGCCCGCAGCGCTGCTTCAGTGCAGCGAAGGCGGCGGCGACTTCGTCTTCGTTGCCGACGTTGGTGGGCAGCGCGAAGGCATTGCCCGCGTGGGCGCCAGCCAGAGCGGCGGTTTCGTTCAGCGCGTCGGCCCGACGGCCCAGCAGGCCGACGGTCCAGCCTTCGGCCAGCAGGGCCAGGGCGCAGGTGCGGCCGATGCCGCTGCCGGCGCCGGTGACGAGGGCGATCTTGCTCATTTGTTTGTTCTCACATCAGGGGTCGATTCAATGGTGCCCGGAGCGGATTGAACGAGCCGACCGGGCCCCAGCAGACGCTGCGGATCCGGCTCTGCCGGGCCGCCAGCGGCGCCCCCTTGAGGGGGAGCGCCGAAGGCGCTTCGGGGGTGGGTCAATGATTGTCTTTGGGTACGAACGAGCCGCGCTGGCCGACCAGGAAGTCGAGGTCGGCGCCTTCGTCGGCCTGCAGCACGTGGTCGATGTAGAGCTTCCAGTAGCCGCTTTGCAGCGGCGGCACCGGTGGCGTCCAGCCTTCACGGCGGCGCGCCAGTTCGGCGTCGTCGACGTGCAGGTGCAGCTTGCGCTGCGGCACGTCCAGCGTGATCAGGTCGCCATTCTTCACCAGGGCCAGCGGGCCGCCCGCAGCGGCCTCGGGCGCCGTGTGCAGCACCACGGTGCCGTAGGCGGTGCCGCTCATGCGCGCGTCGCTGATGCGCACCATGTCGGTGATGCCCTTCTTCAGCACCTTGGGCGGCAGCGGCATGTTGCCCACTTCGGCCATGCCGGGGTAGCCCTTGGGGCCGCAGTTCTTCAGCACCAGGATGCAGGTCTCGTCGACGTCGAGCGCGTCGTCGTCGATGCGGCGGTGAAAGTCGTCGCTGTCCTCGAAGACCACGGCACGGCCGGTGTGCACCATCAGCGCCGGCGTGGCCGCACTCGGCTTGATGACCGCGCCGCGCGGCGCCAGGTTGCCGCGCAGCACGGCGATGCCGGCCTTGTCCTTGAACGGCTCGGCCAAGGACTTGATGACCTGCGGGTTGTGGTTCTCGGCGCCTTCGATGTTCTCGCCCACGGTGTGGCCGTTGGCGGTGACCGCCCCCAGGTGCAGGTGCGGTGCGATGGCCTTCATCACTGCCGGGAGGCCGCCGGCATAGCAGAAGTCCTCCATCAGGTACTGGCCCGAAGGCTGCAGGTTCACCAGGCAGGGCATCTCGCTGCCCAGGCGGTCGAAGTCGTCGATGGTCAGCGGCACGCCCACGCGCCCGGCGATCGCGATGAGGTGGATGACGGCGTTCGTGCTGCCACCGATGGCCGCCAGCGTGCGGATCGCGTTCTCGAAGGCTTCGCGCGTGAGGATGCTGGAGAGCTTCTGGTCGGCGTGCACCATCTCGACGATGCGGCGCCCGGCCAGGCGCGCGATCACGTTGCGGCGGCCGTCCACCGCCGGGTAGGCCGCATTGCCCGGCAGGCCGAATGCTGGCCATCGTGCTGGCCGTGCCCATGGTCATGCAGTGGCCGTGGCTGCGGTGCATGCAGCTCTCGGCCTCGAAGAAGTCCTGCAGCTTCATCGTGCCGGCGCGCACCTGCTCGCTCATGCTCCACACGCCGGTGCCCGAGCCCAGTTCCTGTCCGCGCCATTTGCCGCTGAGCATGGGGCCCCCGCTGACGCCGATGGTCGGCAGGTCGACGCTGGCCGCCCCCATCAGCAGGCTGGGCGTGGTCTTGTCGCAGCCGAACAGCAGCACGGTGCCGTCGACCGGGTTGCCACGCAGGCTTTCCTCGACGTCCATGCTGGCCAGGTTGCGGTACAGCATGGCCGTGGGCCGCATCAGCGTTTCGCCGAGCGACATGACCGGGAACTCGAGCGGGAACCCGCCGGCTTCGTAGACGCCGATCTTCACCTGCTCGGCCAGCGTGCGGAAGTGGCTGTTGCAGGGCGTGAGTTCGCTGAAGGTGTTGCAGATGCCGATGACGGGGCGTCCGTCGAACTGGTCGTGCGGCACACCCTTGCCCTTGACCCAACTGCGGTAGGCAAAACCGTCGCGGTCTTGTCTGCCGAACCATTGCTGGCTGCGCAGCTCTTCGGGCTTCTTGCGGGGCTTGTTGTTCATGCTTTGTCTCTGTGCGCCAGCGCCTGCTGGCTTTCCCGGGTGTGGACCCCCGTCTGCTGCAGATACTATGGTATGACGATTGAACCCGCAGCCGTAGAAGCCCTAGGAGGCCCCACACCGTGTCGCAAGCCCAAGCCCAAGGTCAAGGCGCAAGTGCCGAACCCGTTCATGTCCTGGCCGTGGCGCGCCTGTCGCCGCTGCTGATGCCGCAACTCGAAGCCGCCTTCAAGCTGCATGTGCTGCCCGACCTGACACCCGAGGCACTGGCCCAGGTGGCGCCCTTGGTGCGTGGCATCGCCGGCAGCGGCGAGTCGAAGGTGCCGGGTGCACTGCTGGCGCAGTTTCCGGCGCTGGAGCTGGTCTCCATCATGGGGGTCGGCTATGACGGTGTCGACGTGGCCGCTGCCAGGTCGAAGAAGGTGATGGTCACCCACACCCCCAATGTGCTGAACGACGACGTCGCCGACCTGGCCCTTGGCCTGATGCTCAGCGCCGCGCGCCAGTTGCCGGCGGCCGACCGCTTCGTGCGCGCGGGTCTGTGGCTGCAGGGCAATATGCCGCTGGCGCGCAAGATGAGCGGCGCTCGGGTCGGCATCGTCGGCATGGGTCGCATCGGCCAGGCCATCGCGCAGCGGGCCCTGGCCTTCAACATGCAGGTGTCGTACACGGCGCGCAGCGCAAAGCCTGACTTGCCCTTCACCTTCGTGCCCACGGTCGAGGGCCTGGCCGAGGCGTCGGACTTCCTGGTGGTCATCACGCCAGGTGGTGCCGGCACCCGCAAGCTGATCGACGCGCGTGTGCTGAAAGCGCTGGGGCCGAAGGGTTTCCTGATCAACGTGGCGCGGGGTTCGGTGGTCGACGAACAGGCGTTGATCGAGGCGCTGGAAGACGGCACCATCGCCGGCGCTGGCCTGGACGTGTTCGAGGACGAACCGCGTGTGCCCGAGCGGCTGCTGGCGCTCCACAAGGTGGTGCTGACGCCGCACATCGGCAGCGCCACCGCGGCGACACGGCAGGCCATGGCCGACCTGGCATTCAACAACCTGGCAGCCCACTTTGCGGGCCGGCCGGTGCTGACACCCGTGCCCGAGTGCCAGGCGTGAATCCAGGAACACCAAACCCGGGAAAGCCCGGGGACCCAGTCTGCTCAATCATCATACGATAAGACCACAGGTGCCGTTCCCGCCTAGAGCACCGTCCATCCACGACCCGCTAGGAGACAACCCATGCAAGTGAAGAAGATCGGATTGGCCTGCGCCCTGGTGGCCGCAGGACTGTGGGCCGCGGCCCCCGCCATGGCCCAGGAAAAGATCACCGTCTGGTGGGGCAAGGGCTTCTACAAGGCCGAAGACGACGCGCTCTTCGCGGCCATCAAGAAGTTCGAAGCCAAGTACCCCAAGTACAAGATCGACCTCAGCCTCTACGCGCCGCAGGAAGCCATTCCGAAGACCGTGGCCGCGCTGGACGCCGGCAACCCGCCCGACGTGGCTTACGGCGACGTCTACGACTTCCAGGTCACGGCCAAGTGGGCCTTCGAGGGTAAGCTCGAAGACATCTCCAGCATCATCGACCCGATGCGTGCCAAGTTCGAACCTTCGGCCCTCGCGACAACTTTCCTGTTGAACAACACCAACCAGAAGCGTGCCTACTACGCCTTCCCGGTGAAGCAGCAGACCATGCACATCCAGTACTGGAAGGACATGCTGGCCGATGCGGGCTACAAGGAAAGCGACATCCCGAAAGACTGGAAGGGCTACTGGGACTTCTGGTGCGACAAGGTGCACACCGGCTATCGCCAGAAGACCGGCACCCGCGCCTTTGGCACCGGCTTCCCGATGGGTGTGGACTCGAGTGACTCGTTCTATTCCTTCCTGACCTTCATGGACGCCTACAACGTCAAGTTGGTCAGTGACTCCGGCAAGCTGTTGGTCGACGACCCCAGCGTGCGCCAGGCGCTCATCAACGCTGTCACCGACTACACGGCCGTCTACAGCAAGGGCTGCACGCCGCCTTCGGCCACGGCCTGGAAGGACCCGGATAACAACGTCGCCTTCCACAACAAGACCATCATCCTGACCCACAACGCGACGATCTCGATCGCCGCCAAATGGCTGGACGACATGAACAACGCCACGCTCACCGAAGCACAGCGTGCCACCGCCAAGGCCAACTACACCGAGAAGATTGCCACTTCCGGCTTCCCGAACAAGCCGGACGGCAGCAAGATGACCTACCGCGCCGCGGTGAAGACGGGTGTGGTGTTCCAGCAGTCGAAGAACAAGGCCGGTGCCAAGGCGTTTGTGGCCTTCATGCTGGATGACGCCAACCTGACGCCGTACGTGGAAGGCTCGCTGGGCCGTTGGTTCCCGGTCACCAAGCAGGCACAACAAAGCGCCTTCTGGAAGAGCGACCCGCATCGCCTGGCCGTCTACAACCAGTTCATGGCCGGCACCACGCCTTTCGAGTTCACCAAGAACTACAAGTTCACGATCCTGAACAACGAAAACGTCTGGGCCAAGGCGATGAACCGTGTGCTGAGCGAAAAGGTGCCGGTTGACAAGGCCGTGGACGAGATGATCGCCCGCATCAAGGTTGTGGCGAACTGATTCACCCACCCCCCGGAGCGCCTGCGGCGCTCCCCCCTCAAGGGGGGCGACGCCTGCGGCCCGGCGAAGCCGGTTCCGCGGCGTCCACTTGATCCCAACTTCTCAGACGCCCCATGACATCCTCCACTCTCGCTGAGCCGGGTTCGCGCAAGCCGGCCAAGGCGCTCACGACCTGGGAGCTGTGGGGGCGTCTGTTGGTGGTGCCCTACCTGATCGTTTTCGTGGTCTTCGTGCTGTACCCGGTCTGCTATGGCTTGTGGCTGGCGCGTGACCCGGGCAACTACGTCAAGCTGGCCGACGACCCGATCTTCTTTCGCACCGCCGTCAACACCTTCATTTTCCTGGTGGTGGCGGTCAACCTGAAGATGGTCATCGCGCTGGGGCTTTCGGGCTTCTTCGTGCAGTCGCGCTGGTGGATCAAGGCACTGTCGCTGCTGTTCATCCTGCCCTGGGCGGTGCCCTCGATTCCCACCATCCTGTCGGTGCGCTTCATGCTGAACCCGGAGTGGGGTGTCATCAACAGCACCATCTTCAGGCTGACGGGCCTTGACGGCCCCAACTGGCTGAACGACCCGACCCTGGCATTGACCTTCTCGATGCTGATGCACATCTGGAAGAGTCTGCCGTTCTGGACCCTGATCCTGATCGCCGGCCGCCTGGCCATTCCGACCGAACAGTACGAAGCCGCCAGCGTGGACGGTGCCTCGCGCTGGCAGAAATTCATGTTCATCACCTGGCCTGCGATGAAGGGCATCTTCTTCACGTCCACCATCCTCAGCATGATCTGGACACTGGGTGACTTCAATAGCGTCTACCTGCTCACGGGCGGCGGGCCTGCCGACCTGACCCACGTGCTGGCCACGTTGGGCATCCGCTACCTGCGCCTGGACCAGATCGAGCTGGCCATGGCCAGCATCGTGGTGGCCTTGCCTTTTGTGCTGCCGCTGGTCTACGTCATGATGAAAAGGTTGAGCAAATGAGCCGCCGGGCCTTCAACTGGCGCGCGGTCTCGACCGAAGCCCAACTGCTGCTGGTCGGCATTCCGGTGCTGCTGTGGACGATCATTCCCGTCTACCACCTGTTCCTGTTTGCCATCTCCCCACGCGACACCGCCACTTCGGGCCGACTGTGGCCGAAGAACCCGACGCTGCAGAACTTCCAGACCGTCTTCGAGCAGAAACACTTCTACCTGAACCACTTCTGGACGCAGCTGGGCAACAGCCTGCTGATCGCCATTGCAGTGGGCGCGATCACGCTCTTCGTGGCCACCTGCGCGGCCTTTGCCATCAGTCGGCTGAAGGTGCGTGGTGGCCGCACGGTGATGAACATGGCGCTCTTCACCTACTTCATCCCGGCGGCCTTCCTGGCCGTGCCCATGTACAAGACCATGGCCAACTACGGCTTGCTGAACAGCAAGTGGAGCCTGGTGCTGGCGATGGTGACCATCGCGTCGCCATACTGCATCTGGGTGCTCAAGCAGGCCAGCGACAAGCTGCCCTGGGAACTGGACGAAGCCGCCCGCATGGACGGTGCCACACCGCTGCAGCTGTTCCGCCTGGTGTATGTGCCGCTGATGGTGCCCAGCCTGGTGGCCGTGGGCACCTACAGCCTGCTGTTGGCCTGGAACGAGTACCTCTACGGTTTCCTGCTGCTGAGCAAGGAAACCGACCTCACGCTGGCTGTCGCCCTGGGCAACTTCCTGGCGGCCGACGACTCCCCTTGGGAACTGCTGATGGCCACCGGTTTCATCTACGCGCTGCCCCCGGCAGCCATCTACTACGCCTTCAAGCGCTACATGGTGTCCGGCCTCACGGCTGGCGCCGTGAAGTCCTGATCCCACCCGAGCAAAACGATGGCAGCGGTATCTTTTAGGAACATCCAGAAGGCCTACGGCAAGGTCAAGGTCATTCATGGCCTGGGCTTCGACATTGCCGATGGCGAATTTGTCGTGCTGGTGGGCCCCAGTGGCTGCGGCAAGAGCACTTTGCTTCGCATGCTGGCCGGGCTGGAAGAAATCACCGACGGCGAAATTCTCATCGACGACAAGGTGGTCAACGACCTGGAAAGCAAGGACCGCGACATTGCCATGGTCTTCCAGAGTTATGCCCTGTACCCGCACATGACCGTGCGCGAGAACATGGGCTTCAGCCTGCGCCTGCGCAAGGCCGACAAGGGCACGATGTCCGAGCGGGTGGCGAATGCCTCGCGCATCCTCAATCTCGACCCGCTGCTGGACCGTTTTCCACGTGAACTGTCGGGTGGACAGCGGCAGCGCGTGGCCATGGGCCGCGCCATCGTGCGCGACCCCAAGGTGTTCCTGTTCGACGAGCCGCTGTCCAACCTGGACGCCAAGCTGCGGGTGGCCATGCGCGCCGAGATCAAGTCGCTGCACCAGCGTCTGAAGACCACCACGGTCTACGTCACACACGACCAGATCGAGGCCATGACCATGGCCGACCGCATCGTCGTCATGCACGACGGCATCGTCGAACAGATCGGCACGCCGCTGGAACTGTTCGACAAGCCGGGCAACCTGTTCGTGGCGCAGTTCATCGGCAGCCCGTCGATGAATGTCTTCCGCGGCACGGTGAAGGGTGGCCATGTCGAAGCGCTCGGCGCACGCTGGCCTTTGCCCCCTGGCGTGGGCCGTGAAGGGCAGGACGTGCACTACGGCATTCGGCCCACCGACCTGATGCCGGCCGACCAGGGTGTGCCGGCGCGGGTGGTGGTGGTCGAACCCACCGGTGCAGAAACCGAACTGCTGGTGGAAGTGGGTGCCGGTGATGCCGTGCAGAGCCTGGTGGTCGTGATGCACGGCCGCACCAACGCGCAGCCCGACAGCACCGTCTACCTGTCGCTGGATGCCAACAAGGCACATGTTTTCGACACGCAGGGCGGCGCTCGCCTGGGTTGAAACGCCAAGCGCATGAACACCCCTCGCCCAGGCCCCCCGTGCCGCATCGTGGTCATGGGGGTCAGTGGTTGTGGCAAGAGCACAGTGGCCCGGGCATTGGCCCTGCGATTGCAGTTGCCCTTTGTCGAAGGTGATGAACTGCACCCGCCGCGCAATGTGGCGCTGATGGCGTCGGGCACGCCGCTGACCGACGAAGACCGCCAGGAATGGCTGCAGGCCGTGGCCACGCGCCTGGCGCAGGCCGACTCGACGGGCGCGGTGGTGGCCTGTTCGGCCTTGAAGCGCAGCTACCGCCAGCTCCTGCGGCACAGCGCGCCGGGCTTGCGCCTGGTGCACCTCACGGGCAGCGAAAGTGTGCTCGCGCAGCGCCTGCACGCCCGCGCCGGGCACTACATGCCACCTTCGCTGCTGCAGAGCCAGCTCGACACGCTGGAACCGCCGTCGGCCGACGAACATGCCATCGTGCTGAACATCGAGATGCCGCCCGACGTGCTGGTGGCTTCGATCTGCCGACAATGGGACATCTGCCTCGACGAGGCGCAGCCAGTCAGCGAGAACACCGACATGCAATTCACCAAGGTCATCCTGGAGACCGGCCCCGATGGCCGCGCACGCTTTCGCGATGAAGAAGTGGCGCTGACAGAAGGCAAACCGACGGTCCGCCTGTCGGCCCTGATGCCCAGCGGTGGCCTGCAGCTGCGCATGAGCCCGGTGGGTTTTCGCAGCGATTTCCATTGCACTGAAACACCGCAGTGGTTGTTCGTGCTGGGTGGGCAGATGGAAATCGGCCTGCAGGATGGCAGCTCGCGGGTCTTCGGGCCGGGGCAGCATTTCTACTCGGCCGACACGCTGCCGGCCGGTGCCACCTTCGACGCTCAACTGCATGGCCACTGGTCGCGGCAGATCGGTGACGTGCCTCTGACCACTGCCTTCGTGCGCGCATGATCAAGAACGTGCACGGCAACACGCTGGATCGCCTGGGCGAAGCCATCGTCGCCGGTCGTTATCCGCCTGGCAGTGGTGTGCCGCCCGAGCCCACGCTGTGCGAAGAACTGGGCGTCAGCCGTACCGTGGTGCGCGAAGCCGTGAAGTCGCTGGTGGCCAAGGGCCTGCTGACCACCGGGCCCAAGGTGGGCACCCGTGTGCAACCCGCCGAACAGTGGAACTGGTTCGACCCCGATGTGGTGGCCTGGCAAAGCAAGGCCGGGCTGACACGCGAATTCCTGCGCGAGGTGCAGGAACTGCGCCGTGTGGTGGAACCGGCCGCCGTGCGCATGGCCGCCGACCGTGCCACGGCGCAAGACATCGCCGGCATCGAAGCCGCCTACGCCGGCATGAAGGACGCGATCGAAAACGGCGGTGATTACGTCAAACACGACCTGGCGTTCCACCAGGGCTTGCTGCGGGCCTGCCACAACCGCATGCTGGTGCAGATGAGCAAGGCGTTGGGCGCTTTGCTGCGCACCGCCTTCGAGATCTCGACCTCGCGGCCCGATGGGCCCGCCTCGTCCTTGCCCCTGCACCGTGCGGTGCTCGACGGCGTGATTGCACGCAATGCCGCGAAGGCCGAGCGGGCGTCGCTGATCTTGATCGACAGTGCGCGTGACGACATCGAACAGGTGCTGGGTTCGCGTCGCAAACTGCCCTCGGTGTCGGCGCCGGCCCAAAGGCTGAAAGGCCGCGGTGCGCCACTCGCCGCGCAGGCCGCCCAGGCCACACCGACCGTCAAGGAGAACACCCGATGAAACTGCTGATCACCGGCGGTGCCGGATTTGTCGGCGCGCGCCTGGCGCGCACGCTGCTGGCCCAGGGCAAGTTGGCCGGCCGGCCCATCGAGCAGCTGGTGCTGGCCGACCAGGTGGCCGCGCCTGCCGACCTGCTGGCCGATGCGCGTGTGCAGTCGCGTGTCAGCCCCTTGCTGGCGGCCTGCGAAAGCTTGCGCGACGAAACATTCGACGGGGTCTTCCACCTCGCGTCGGCCGTGTCGGGTGAATGCGAGGCCGACTTCGACCTGGGCCTGCGCAGCAACCTGGACAGCACCCGCGCGCTGCTGGATGCGCTGCGCCACCGCCAGGGCAAGGGCAGTGCGCCCACGCGGCTGGTGTTCAGCAGCTCGATCGCCGTGTTCGGGCCCGACCCGGCTTACGCATTCCCGGCCCAGGTGGCCGACGACACGCTGCCGACGCCACAAACCAGCTATGGCACGCAGAAGCTCATCTGCGAGCAGTTGGTCGCCGACTACACCCGCAAGGGTTACATCGATGGCCGCGCGGCGCGCCTGATGACGGTCACGGTGCGTCCGGGTCGACCGAATGGTGCGGCCAGTTCCTTCTTCAGCGGCATCATCCGCGAGCCCTTGGCGGGTGTCGAGTCCGTGTGCCCGGTGTCGCCTGACGTGGCGCACCCGGTGTCTTCGCCGCAGCGCACGGTGCAGGGGCTCGTTGCGGTCTTTGAAGCCAGCCGTGAAGCCTTTGTCGGCCGCACGGCGCTGAACCTGCCGGGTCTGAACGTCACCGTGCAGCAGATGCTGGATGCGCTGCTGGCCGTGGCCGGCCCGAAGGTCAGGGCGCTGGTGCGCTTCGAGCGCGACGAACGCATCGCGGCCATCGTGGCCAACTGGCCCCAAGGCGCCACCGCCCGACGTGCCGCCGCTTTGGGCCTGCAGCCCGAGGCCAGTTTCGAAGACATCATCCGGCAATACATCGCCGACAGCGCGGCCACGCCCGCAGCCCTGAAGGGAATGAACACATGAACCAGATCGACCTGAAAGGCCGTGTGGCCGTTGTCACCGGCGGTGCCCAAGGCATTGGGCTGGCCATCAGCGAACGCCTGCTGCAGAGCGGCGCGCGGGTGGTCATCTGGGACATCGACGCTGCACGCATGGACGCCGCCTGCGCCGCCTTGCAGGCCCACGGCCCGGTGCGCGGGCAGCTGGTGGAGCTCACCGACGACAACGCGGTGGCCGCCGCCACCGCGATGACGGTGGCCGCCGACGGCCGCATCGACATCCTGGTCAACAACGCCGGCATCACGGGCGGCAACGCCACCACCTGGGAACTCGACCCGGTGGTGTGGCGACGGGTCATCGAGGTCAATCTGGTGGCGCCTTACATCACCAGCCGCCACGTGGTGCAGCAGATGATCAAGGGCGGCTACGGCCGCATCGTCAACATCGCCTCGGTGGCCGGCAAGGAAGGCAATCCGAACGCCAGCCACTACAGCGCCAGCAAGGCGGGGCTGATCGCGCTGACCAAGAGCCTGGCCAAGGAAGTGGCGACCAAGGGTGTGCTGGTCAACGCCATCACGCCGGCGGTGGCCAAGACGGCCATGTTCGAGCAGATGACGCAGGCCCACATCGACTACATGCTGGGCAAGATCCCGATGGGCCGCTTCCTGGAAGTGCACGAAGCGGCGGCCATGGTGGCCTGGCTGTCCAGCGAAGAGTGTTCCTTCAGCACCGGTGCGGTGTTCGACCTGACCGGCGGCCGATCGACTTACTGAAGCGTCAGTACAGCGTCGCGGCCTGCCGCGCCTGCAGGGCCGCGTCGTAGGCGGCACCGTCGACGCTCTCGCGGCTCAGGCACTCGAGGATCGCCCCGGGCGAGGGCAGGGTGCCCTGCTGCACATGCTGCGCCGGGTCCCACAAGCCTGAACGTTTGATGGCCCGTGCACACTGGAAAAACACGGTGCTGACCTGCACCACCAGCACCGAAGCCGGTGGTTTGCCGTCGACCGCCAACTGCTCGCACAAGGCCGGCAAGGCGCTGACGCGTGCCGTGCCGTTGACCCGCAGTGCTTCGCCCACGCCGGGGATCAGGAAGAGCAGCGCCACCCGCGGGTCGCGCGTGATGTTGCGCAGGCTGTCGATGCGCTGGTTGCCACGGCGGTCGGGCAGCAGCAGGGTGTGGTCATCGGCGATGCGCACGAAGCCGGGGCCGTCACCACGCGGGGATGTGTCCAGGCCCTGTTCGCCGAGCGTCGCCAACACCACGAAGGGTGAAGCTTCGATGTAGGGGCGGTACAGCGGGTGCAGGTGGTCGGCCACCTTGGCCAGCGAGGTTTCGCCCGGCCCGTCGGCGTAGATGCGGCGCAACGCGGCTTCGTCGCCCAGGTCGTGCGAGCGGTCGGCCGCCAGGGCCAGCAGGTGGGCGTTCACCCGATGCGCCCCAGCAGCAGGTATTCCATCAGCGCCTTCTGCACGTGCATGCGGTTTTCGGCTTCGTCCCACACCACGCTCTGCGGGCCGTCGATGACTTCGGCTGTGACCTCTTCACCGCGGTGCGCCGGCAGGCAGTGCATGAACAGCGCATCGGGCTGCGCCACGGCCATCATCTCTTCGTCCACGCACCAGTCGACAAAGGCCTTGCGGCGTTCTTCGTTCTGCGCTTCATAGCCCATGCTGGTCCACACGTCGGTGGTGACCAGGTGCGCACCTTCGCAGGCCTGCATGGGGTGGTTGAAGACCTTGTAGCAGCTGCTGTCGCGAACACCGGCCACGGCGGCATCCACCTCGTAGCCGCTGGGTGTGCTGACATGCACTGTGAAACCCAGGATCTCGGCCGCCTGCAGCCAGGTGTTGGCCATGTTGTTGCCATCACCCACCCACGCCACCACCTTGCCCTGGATGCTGCCGCGCTGCTCGATGAAGGTGAAGATGTCGGCCAGGATCTGGCACGGGTGGTATTCGTTGGTCAGGCCGTTGATCACCGGCACACGCGAGTGCGCGGCGAAGCGTTCCAGCATGTCCTGCTCGAAGGTGCGGATCATCACCAGGTCGACCATGCGGCTGATGACCCGTGCGCTGTCTTCGGCCGGTTCGGCACGGCCCAGCTGGCTGTCGCCGGTGGTCAGGTGCACCACCGAGCCGCCCATCTGGTACATGCCGGCCTCGAAGCTGACGCGGGTGCGGGTGCTGGCCTTCTCGAAGATCATCGCCAGCGTGCGGTCCACCAGCGGCTGGTACTTCTCGTAGTTCTTGAAGCGGGTCTTGATGATGCGCGCCCGTTCGAACAGGTAGCTGTACTCCTCGCCGCGCAGGTCCTTGAACTGCAGGTAGTGTTTCATCAAGGAATGCCCGGGTTTCATGACTCGGCAAGGAAGGTCTTGATCAGCGGGCACAGGATGGCTGCGATCTGGCGCGCTTCGTCGGCGCTCAGGATCAGCGGCGGCACCAGGCGAATGACGCTGTCGGCGGTCACGCTGAGCATCAGGCCGGCTTCGGCCGCGCGCCCCAGCAGCACGCCGCAGGGGCGGTCGAGTTCGATGCCGATCATCAGGCCCGCACCACGGATTTCCTTCACGCCGGCCTCGCCCGCCAGGCCGCTGGCCAGTGCATCGCGCAGCACGGCGCCCACGGTAGCGGCGTTGGCCATCACGCCGTCTTCCTGCATGATGCGCAGCGTTTCCACACCCGCGCGCATGGCCAGCGGGTTGCCGCCGAAGGTGGTGCCGTGGTTGCCCGGGCCCAGCACGTTGACGGCCTTGGGACCGACCACGATGGCGCCGATGGGCACACCCGAGCCCAGGCCCTTGGCCAGCGGCATCACGTCGGGCTGGATGCCGGCCCACTGGTGCGCAAACCACTTGCCGGTGCGGCCGATGCCACATTGCACTTCGTCCAGCATCAGCAGCCAGCCCTGCTGGTCGCACAGCTGGCGCAGCCCCTGCAGGTATTCCCAGCGTGAGGGGTTGATGCCACCTTCGCCCTGGATGGTTTCCAGGAACACGGCCACCACGTTCGGGTTGCTGCGCGCGACGTCATGCACCGCGGCCAGGTCGTTCAGCGGCACCCGCACAAAACCCTCGACCAGCGGCTCGAAGCCCTTCTGCACCTTCGGGTTGCCGGTGGCCGACAGCGTGGCGATCGAACGGCCGTGGAAGGCCTTTTCGTAGACGATGATCTCGGGGCGGTGAATGCCCTTGTCGTGCCCGTACTTGCGCGCGATCTTCAGTGCGCCTTCATTGGCTTCCAGACCCGAGTTGCAGAAAAACGCGGCACTCAGGCCCGACAGTTCGCAAAGCTGCGCAGCCAGCGTTTCCTGCAGCGGCACTTCGTAGTAGTTGCTGCTGTGGATCATCTTGGCGATCTGGTCCTGCAGCGCGGGCACCAGCTTGGGGTGGGCATGCCCCAGCGTGTTGACGGCAATGCCGCCCAGGCCGTCCAGGTACTTGCGGCCCTCGGTGTCCCAGAGCCAGCAGCCTCGGCCATGCGACAAGGCGATCGGCAGGCGCCCATAGGTGTTCATCACGTGGGGCATGGAGCGGATGGCGGCGGGTTCCGGGGCGTTCATCGACGGTGTCCTTCGGGCAAGCAAGAAAGCCGGTCCGCGACACATCGGTCACGTCCCGGCGGGCTTTGATTCTAAAGGGGGGTGTGCTGGCTCACGGGTATGCCGAAGGTGAGCTTGACGCCAACGAACCCAGGCACGGCCCATGCATGCTGCAACGCAACACAGGCAAGGCACAATGCAGGCCGTTCAGCGCGTGACCGGCTTCCTGTCGGCCACCGCACCCGATCAGGCAAGGCCCCGCGCCCAGCCGCTTCCGATGACCACCCCAAAGCCCCGTCAGTACCACATCCAGGGCCTCACCCTCGAAGGCCGCACCTTCAGGCCCAGCGACTGGGCCGAGCGGCTGGCGGGTGCCATGTCCAGCTTTCGCCCGGGTGGCGGTCGGGGCGGCATCGGTTCTTACATCGGCTACTCGCCCTACTGCGTGCCGCAGGTGGTGGATGGCGTGAAGTGCGTGCTGGTGAACGAAGCGCTGAAGGGCATCGAGCCCATGGCCTGGGACTTCGTGATGAACTTCGCCCGCGACAACCACCTGCAGGTGGCCGAGGTCTGCATGCTGCCGGACGTCGACACCCCGCCAAAGACGTGACTTTTCCAGACGGGATGCACCGTGCGCCGAGATCCGGCGCGCCAATGAAAAGGGCCCGCTGAGCGGGCCGTTTTTGACTGCAGCGCGCAGGCGCGCCGCCGTGCGGTGGTCAGGCCGCCAGTGCCAGGGCCTTGACCTTGGCCGACAGGCGGCTCTTCAGGCGAGCGGCCTTGTTCTTGTGGAACACGCCCTTGTCGGCAACGGAATCGATCACGCTCTGGGCCGACTTGAAAACTTCGGCCGCCTTGGCTTTGTCACCGCCGGTCACGGCCTTCTGCACGTTCTTGACGACGGTGCGAAAGCGCGAGCGCAGTGCGGTGTTGGCGGCATTCAGCACCACGTCTTGACGGGCGCGCTTGCGGCCCGAGGCGAGGCGGACGGTCTTCTTCTTGGCTTTGGACGAGGTGGCCATTCGGTACGGTTCGGTACGGTGTGTGGGTTAAACGCAGGCTGCACCGAAAGTCATCGTGGTCCAGCTTGCCGGGGTTGCCCTGCCGTACAGGAATACAGCAGGTGCAAAGACCGTCGAGTATAGCACGCCCTTTTGAGTGCTGCCAATGGGCCCGCCCTGCCTGCCTATAATGTGGCGCCACGTGAACTTGCTCAAGGCTGCCTCCACCGTTTCCCTGCTGACCCTGCTGTCGCGGATCACGGGCTTGGTGCGCGAGCAACTCATTGCCGCCAGTTTTGGCGCCAGCGCGGCCACCGACGCCTTCAATGTGGCGTTCCGCATTCCCAACCTGTTTCGCCGGCTCTTTGCCGAAGGTGCGTTTTCGCAGGCCTTCGTGCCGCTGCTGGCGGCCACCCGCAGCAGCCAGGGTGACGATGCCACCCACGACCTGATCGACGCGGTGGCCACGGTGCTGGCCTGGGCCCTGCTGGCCACCTGCGTGGTCGGCGTGGCCGCCGCGCCCGTGCTGGTCTGGGTGATGGGTGCTGGGCTGGAGCGCTTCGACATCGCGGTCGACATGACCCGCTGGATGTTCCCCTACATCGGCTTCATGTCGCTCGTGGCGCTGGCCTCGGGCGTGCTCAACACCTGGAAGCGTTTTGCGGTGCCGGCGGTGACGCCGGTGCTGCTGAACCTCAGTGTCATCGGCGCCGCATGGTGGGGCGCGCCGGCGCTGCAGGCGCGGGGCATCGAGCCCATCTACGCGCTGGCTGGGGGCGTGATGCTGGGTGGTGTGCTGCAGCTGGCGGCCATGCTGCCGGCCTTGGCGCGTGTGGGCTGCCTGCCGCGCATCGGCCTGCTGCCCGGCGCCATTGCGCGGGCCTGGCGGCACCCGGGTGTGGGCCGGGTGCTGAAGAACATGGCACCCGCGCTGCTGGGTGTGTCGGTGGCGCAGATCTCGTTGCTCATCAACACGCAGATTGCCTCACACGTGGCGGTGGGTGCCGTTTCCTGGCTGACCTACGCCGACCGCCTGATGGAGTTCCCCACCGCGCTGCTGGGTGTGGCGCTGGGCGTGGTACTGCTGCCGCAACTGTCGGCGGCCCAGGCGCGCCAGGATGCGGCCGACTTTTCCGGCATGCTGGACTGGGGCCTGCGCCTGGTGGTGCTGCTGACGGTGCCGTGCGCACTGGCGCTGCTGATCTTTCCGCAGGGCCTGGTCAGCGTGCTGTACCACTACGGTGCCTTCCGGGCTGAAGACGTGGCCATGACGGTGTTGGCGCTGCGCGGTTATGGCGTGGGCTTGTTGGGGCTGGTGGCGATCAAGGTGCTGGCGCCCGCGTTTTACGCGCGGCAGGACATCCGCACGCCGGTGAAGATTGCGGTGGGTGTGTTGGTGGCCACGCAGGCCATGAACCTGGTGCTGGTGCCGTGGTTGGGGCACGCCGGCCTGGCGCTGTCCATCGGCCTCGGTGCGATGGTCAACGCCGCCTTCCTGCTGGCAGGGCTGCTGCGCCGTGGTGTGTTCGTGCCGCACGCCGGTTGGCTGGGGTTTGCCTGGCGGGTCGCGCTGGCCAACGTTGCGCTGGGGGCGGCCTTGGCCTGGGCCGCCCACGGCATCGACTGGATCGGCTTGCAATCGCAAGGCTGGCAACGTGCCGGTGCCGTGGCTGCTGTGCTTGGCGGCGTGGCGCTGCTGTACTTCGCCGTCTTGCTGCTGTGCGGCCTGCGGCCGCGGCAGTTCATGCGCCGCGGCTGACCTACACTGATGGCGATGGCCGGACACCTGCATTTCGACGCGCCCAGCGCGCTGGACTACTTCGCCGCATTGGTGGCCGAAGACCAGGGCTTCCCGGTGCTCGAAGCGGCAGTTGCCGTTGCGCAGGACGACGAACCCCAACTCGACGTGCAGGGCGTGCTGGCCCGCGTCGACGAATTGGCCGACCGCCTGCGCCGCCGCATCCCGGCCGACGCAGCACCGCTGCAACGCCTGCGTCTCTTGAACCGCTACTTCTTTCAGGAGTTGGGCTTCGCCGGCAACGTCAACAACTACTACGACCTGCGCAACAGCCTGCTGCCGGCCGTTCTGGAAAGCCGGCGTGGCATTCCCATCACGCTGGCTGTCCTGTACACCGAGATCGCCGCGCAGGCCGGGCTGGTCGCCCACGGTGTGTCGTTTCCGGGGCACTTTCTGGTCAAGGTGGCGATGCCCCGCGGTGAAGTGGTGATCGACCCTTTCAGCGGCCAGTCGCTGTCGCGCGAAGAACTGGAAGAGCGGCTGCTGCCGTTTCGCCAGCCAGCGGCACGCTGTGCCGAAGACGAGGTGCCGCTGGGCCTGTACCTGCAGGCGGCCTCCGGCCGCGAGCTGATTGCGCGTTTGTTGCGCAACCTGAAGGAAATCCACCGCAGCCATGGCGACTGGCTTCGGCTGGAACGTGTGCAGGCTCGCCTGGTGGTGCTGCTGCCCACGGCCTGGGAAGAACACCGGGACCATGCCCTGGTGCTGGCTGAACTGGGTGTGCACCAGCGCGCCGCGCAGGCCCTGGCTGCCTACCTGGAACACCGACCCGAAGCCAGTGATGCCCCGTCGCTGCGTGGCCACCTGGCGGCATGGTTGAACGTGCCTTGACGGCGTGCCGAGCAGCATCGATCGCATGAAGCAGATCCCCCTGGCCATCGGGCCCGACGCACAGCCGGACTTCGACAATTTTGTGCCTGGCGCCAACGCCGCGGCCCTGGATCACCTTCGCACACTGCCGCCGCGCGCACCGCCGGTCTACCTGTGGGGCCCGGGCGGTTGTGGCAAGACCCACCTGCTGCAGGCCCTGGCGGCGCGCTGCCAGAAGGGCGGCCAGGTGGTGGGCTGGTTCGATGCCGCTGACCGTCAGCCCTGGGTGCTGTCGCCGGCCTGGTCGCTGGTGGTGCTGGACCGTTGTGAGGTGCTCGACGAAACGGCGCAACACGCCGCCTTTGCGCTGTTCGAAGAAGCCACCACACACGGTGTGCAGTGGGCCGCAGCCGGCCGCCTGCCGCCGGTGGACCTGCCGGTGCGCGAGGACCTGCGCACGCGGCTGGCATGGGGCCATGTTTTTGCGATGCACACCCTGCCCGACGCGGAAACCCGTGCCGCCTTGCGCCGCGAGGCCGACCGGCGCGGCATCTTTCTGTCCGACGAAGTGATGGACTACGTGCTGACCCGTTTCGAGCGCGACCTGGGGCACCTGATGCGCCTCTTGGACCGCATCGACGACTTCGGGCTCTCAAAGGCCCGCCGCATCACGGTGCCGCTGGTGCGCCAGATGCTGGCCGAAGAGGGCCTGGGCGAGGTGGGCGGGGCATGAGGCTGACCTTGTTCGACCTGGACGGCACCTTGCTGCCCGGCGACTCTGACCACGCCTTCGGCGAGTGGTTGATTGGCCTGGGCTGGGCCGACCGCGACAGCTATCAGCGCGCCAACGATGCGTTTTTCGCCGACTACCAGGCCGGCCGGCTGGACATCCATGCCTACGTGGCCTTTGCCACGGCGCCCTTGCGCACACGCACCGCGGCCGAACTCGAAGCCGTCTCGCAGGGCTACATACGGCAGGTGGTGCAGCCCATGGTGCACCCGGCGGCCTTGTCACTGGTGCGCCAGCACCAAGAGGCGGGTGACCTGGTGGCGCTGGTCACCGCCACCAACGACTTCATCACCCGGCCCATTGCCGGGCTGTTCGGCATCGAGCACCTGCTGGCCACCGAGTTGGCGCGCAACGAGGCCGGCCGGGTGCTGGGCACGATTGCCGGCGAGCCGTGTTTCCGCGCAGGCAAGATCCTGCGTGTTCGGCAGTGGCTGGCCGCACGTGGCCAGCAACTGGCCGATTTCGAGCGTTGCACCTTCTACAGCGATTCCACCAACGACCTGCCGCTGCTGGAATGCGTCAGCCATCCCGTGGCCACCAACCCCGGCCCCGCACTTCTGCGCATTGCGCAAGAACGCGACTGGCCCGTATTGAAACTGTTCACATGATCAAGAAGTTCATCAACCGCCTGCTCGGCAAGAGTGACGCCCCGTCGGCGCCCGCAACCCCTGCTGTGCCCGTGATCCCGCTGGGCGCACGTGTCGAGGTGGCGGCCAGCGAACACGGCATCAACCTGGCCCTGCTGGATGCCAATGCGGTGCGCGTAGTCAAGACGCTGAAGGAAGCCGGCTTCGAGGCCTATATCGTGGGCGGGGCGGTGCGCGACCTGCTGGTCGGCCTGCGGCCCAAGGACTTCGACGTGGCCACCGATGCCACGCCGGAACAGGTCAAGTCGCTGTTCCGCCGCGCCTTCATCATTGGCCGCCGCTTCCGCCTGGTGCACGTGGTGTTCGGCCGGGGGCGCGAGCACGAAACGATCGAGGTGTCCACCTTTCGCGCCTACCTGGACGCCGCCGCGGCAGAGCAGGTGGCCGGCAAGGACAAACCCAGCAAGTCGCAGATGGCCGACAAGACCCACGTCGTTGACGCCGAAGGCCGTGTGCTGCGCGACAACGTCTGGGGCCCGCAGATCGAAGACGCGGCACGACGCGACTTCACGGTCAACGCGATGTACTACGACCCCATCAGCCAGGTCGTGGTGGACTACCACGGCGGGCTGGCCGATTCGCGCGCCCGTGTGCTGCGCATGATCGGCGACCCCGAACTGCGTTACCGCGAGGACCCGGTGCGCATCATCCGTGTCGTGCGGTTCGCCGCGAAGCTGGGTTTTGCGCTCGAGCCCGGCACCGAAAAGCCGGTGCGGGCGATGGCGGCGCTGCTGGCCAACGTGCCCATCTCGCGCCTCTTCGACGAGATGGTCAAGCTGATGCAGACCGGCCATGCGCTGGCCAGCATCGAGCAGTTGCGCAAGTACGGTCTGGTGGGCAAGAGCGGGGGTGTCTTCCCGGTGCTCGACGCCGCGTTGGCGCAGGGCCCCAGTGGCGCCGCGCGCGAGAAGTTCGTTCGTCTGGCGCTGCAGGACACCGACACCCGTGTCGCCGAAGGTCGCGCCGTGGCACCGAGCTTCATGCTGGCCTGCATGTTGTGGCACGACGTGCAGGAACGTTGGACGGCCATCCGCGCCACCGGCGAAGCCCCGTTTCCGGCGCTGCAGCAGGCGGTGGACGCGGTGTTCGATGCCCGCATCGGCGACATCTCGGGCCGCGGCAAGCTGGCCGCTGACATGCGCGAGATCTGGCTCATGCAGCCGCGGTTCGAGCGCCGCACGCCCAGTTCGGCGCTGGCGCTGGCCGAGCAGGCGCGTTTCCGCGCGGGCTACGACTTTCTTCGCCTGCGCGCCGACTGCGGCGAGGTCGATGTCGCGCTGGCCGACTGGTGGGAGGACTTCCACCTGGGCAGCGACGAAGACCGCGAGGCGCTGCTCGACGACGTGCGCAAGCAGGCGCCGGCAGCCCGCCCCCGGCGCCCGGCGACGGCCGCGGCCGATGGGCAACAAGACGGTGAAGGCAGTGAAGGGGACACCGCACCGGCCGCAGCAGCAGCCTCCGGCGAAGGCGGCGAGACTGCACCGCGCAAGCGGCGCCGTCGCCGCCGCAAACCTGCGGCTCGCGAAGGGGCCGCACCCGCCTCGGGTTGAGCCGGCCAGTGCACGGCAGCCCCGCTGCGCCGGCCGATGGCGAGCGTGTTTTCATCGGATTGGGTGCCAACCTGGGCGATGCTCAGCAGTCCGTGCGCCTGGCCCTGGACGAGTTGGCGCAGTTGCCCGTCACGCGCCGCGTGGCTTGTTCTTCGCTGTACCGCAGCGTGCCGGTGGATGCCATCGGGCCTGACTTCATCAATGCGGTGGCCGAGTTGCGCACCGAACTCGGCCCGCTGGACTTGCTGCACGCCTTGCAGGCCATCGAACAGGCCAGCGGCCGCCAGCGGCCCTACCGCAACGCGCCACGCACGCTGGACCTGGACTTGCTGCTGTTTGGCCAGCGGCAGTTGGACAGCCCCGAACTGACCCTGCCGCACCCGCGCCTGCACTTGCGCGCTTTCGTGCTGCGCCCCTTGCTCGATCTGGCGCCCGATCTGCATCACCCGGTGCTGGGTGCCTTGCAGCCGTTCCTGGGCGCCGTGGCGGGTCAGTCCTTGCAGCGGCTGGGCGGCCCTGGCGCTGACTGTCCGTAAGCCACCACAGGGCGCCCCACCGGGCGCCTGCTAGGGGCTGAGCCGGCCGCTGTTTTCAGCCGCAGGCTGCTCGAGTTGCCACTCGAAGAACTTCTGGCCGCTGTAGGCGATGGTGCCCATCATCACGGCACCACCGATCAGCAGCCCGGCAATCGCAGCCAGCACCGGCCCCCAGCCGGTGGCGGTGACGGCCTGGCCCGGGTTGTGGCGCGCGTCCCACTTCTCGTCAGGGGTCAGCGCGTAGACGATCGCGGTCAGCATCGAGACCGTGATCATCAAGCCCAGCAGCGGAATCAGCATCGCGGCCAACCGGTCGTCCTGGCCCAGCGTGTCCATGCGCGACACACCCAGCAGGCCGGCCGCCGTGGGCAGGGGGAAAGCCCAAGCCCAGCGGTCACCCAGGCCATGCAGGTACATGCGGTGCAGGCCCAGGCTGCCCAGCAGCAGGGCCAGCCAGGCGGCCACGGTCTTCGACCGGTAGTGTGTCGTTGCGTCGTGCGTGTGTGCGGTCATCGTTTACAATACTCGGTTTTCGACGCTGGCTTTGAGGTGGCAACACCCGGGGCGTATCTACGGCGTCGGCAGCGGCTGGCAGGGGCCCGGTTGATCCGGAACGCTGACAGCCACCACGATGGCCAGCCCGGCGTGTCCCCGCGGTGAAGCGATCGACCCAACGATATCCAAGGAATCTCATCATGGTCGTGATCCGACTCGCTCGTGGCGGCGCCAAGAAGCGCCCGTTCTACAACATCGTGGTGGCCGACTCTCGCGAACGTCGCGATGGCCGCTTCATCGAACGTGTGGGCTTTTACAACCCCGTGGCCGCCGGTGCCGAGCAGCCGCTGCGTGTGGCGCTGGACCGCGTGACCCACTGGGCCGGCGTCGGCGCACAGCTGTCGCCCACCGTGGCTCGCCTGGTCGACCAGGCCAAGAAGGCCGCCTGAACCCGGCGGCGGCAGCCCGGCCTGACGTGGCGACGAGCCCCGTGGATCTGGTCGAGTTGCCCCCCGACGCGGTCGAAGTCGGCCGCGTGCTCGGCGCCTGGGGTGTGAAAGGCGGCATCAAAGTGAAAGCCTTTGCCGCCGATCCGCAGGCGCTGTTTTCCACCAAACGCTGGTACATCCAGCCCCCTGAACTGGCAAGGCCGCAGGCCGTGGGCAACGCACCGTGGCCCAGCATATTGCGTGTCGTGCAGGCCCGCGAGCAGGGCGACGCCGTCGTCGCCACGGTGCAGGAACTGGAAGACCGTGACGCCGCTGAAGCCTTGAAGGGTGCCAGGGTCTTCGTGCCGCGCACCAGTTTCCCCACCCCCGACAATGGCGAGTACTACTGGGTCGACCTCATCGGCCTGCAGGTCGTCAACCGCGCGGGCGTGGCGCTGGGTGAGGTGGTCGGGCTCGTCGAAACCGGCCCGCACTGCGTCTTGCGCATCCAGCCTGCCGACACGCACGCGGCCGAGTGCCTGGTGCCCTTCGTCGATGCCTACGTCGATGCCGTGGACCTGCCTGGCCGGCGCATCACCGTCGACTGGGAAGCCGACTACGCAGCCTGAGCGCAGCACCCATGCGCTTTGACGTCGTCACGCTGTTCCCTGACCTCTTCACGCCCCACCTTTCGCAAGGCATCACGCGCCGCGCCTACGAATCGCGTCAGGTCGACGTGCGGCTGTGGAACCCGCGGGACTTCGCCGACGACAACTACCGCCGTGTCGATGACCGACCCTATGGCGGTGGCCCCGGCATGGTGATGCTGGCCGAGCCGCTGCAGCGCACCTTGGCTGCCGTCGGCGCTGACCGGGCAGAACACAAACCCGCGGTGGTGCACTTCACGCCCACCGGTCGGCGCCTGGACCAGGCGCTGGTGCAGGCATTCGCCGCCGGCCCGGGTGCGGTGCTGCTGTGCGGGCGTTACGAAGGCATCGACCAGCGTTTCATCGACAGCCACGTGACGCAGGAGATCAGCCTGGGTGACTTCGTGCTCTCGGGTGGTGAACTGCCGGCCCTGGCGCTGCTGGACGCCGTGGCCCGGCTGCAGCCGGGTGTGCTGACGGCACCGTCGCACGAACAGGACAGCTTTTCTGACGGATTGCTGGAAGGGCCGCACTACAGCCGCCCCGAAAAACTGGCGCAAGGCGAGAACACGCTGGAGGTGCCGGCGGTGCTGCTGTCGGGCCACCACGGCGACATCGCGCGTTGGCGGCGCGACCGTTCACTGGAGCTCACCGCGCGCCGCCGGCCCGAGCTGATCGCTGCCGCCAGGGCCGCGGGTCGACTCAGCAAAGCGGACGAGCAGACGCTGTCCCGGCTCGGGCTATAATCAAAGGCTTTTCGATCCTCTGCCGGGCGGCACAGATTCCTGTTCCAACAACAACAGCCCGCGACACGATCGCACGGAGAACCCCTTGAACCTGATTGCAACACTCGAGCAAGAAGAGATTGCTCGCCTGAACAAGACGATCCCGGCCTTTGCGCCCGGCGACACCGTCATCGTCAGGCACGCGCAAGCGCGTGCAGGCCTACGAAGGCGTGGTCATCGCCAAGCGCAACCGCGGCCTGAACAGCAGCTTCATCGTGCGCAAGATCTCCAACGGCGAAGGTGTGGAACGCACGTTCCAGACCTACAGCCCGCTGATCGCCAGTGTCGAAGTCAAGCGCCGCGGCGATGTGCGCCGCGCCAAGCTGTACTACCTGCGTCAACGCAGCGGCAAGTCGGCACGCATCAAGGAAAAGCTCGCAGCCCGTGCCTGAGTGCCGGCAAGCGGCCCGACCGTCTTTCTGAGCAAGGCCGCCTCCGGGCGGCCTTCTTGATGGCGATGGCCGCTTCACCCCGAAGCCCTGCCATGGCGCCTCCGCGCATCCTCGACCCCAAGGCAATTCCGGTTGTCGGGGTCGACACGCATCTGCCGGCCGTGGACGCCGGACGGCTCACGGCCGAATCCCTGCGCGGCCGTTTTGCGGCGGCTTCGGTCTGGACACCCGAACACGCCGGTGACGGCGCCCGCTTCCAGCCCGAGCGGGAACCCATGCACGCCGCGGTCCTGGTGCCGCTGGTGCAGCGTCCGCAGGGCCTGCAGGTGCTGCTGACACGCCGCACCGACCACCTGCGCGACCACGCGGGCCAGATCAGTTTTCCGGGCGGCCGCTGCGAGCCGCACGACGACGGCGCCGTGGGCACCGCGCTGCGTGAAACGCTGGAAGAAGTGGGCCTGCCGCCCGACCGTGTCCAGGTCATCGGCCACATGCCCACCTACACCACCGTCACGCACTTCGTGGTGACGCCGGTGGTGGCGCTGGTGAACCTACCTTTCGAGTTGAGCCTGGACCACTTCGAGGTGGCCGAGGCCTTCGAGGTGCCGCTCGCCTGGCTGATGAACCCGGCTCACCACCGCCGCCACACCTTCGCGGCCGAAGGTGTTCAGCGCCAGTTCCTGTCGATGCCGTGGCAAGGCCCGGGCAGCGACGGCGTGGTGCGTGAATACTTCATCTGGGGTGCCACGGCCGCGATGCTGCGCAACCTGTACCGCTTCCTCGTGGAGTGAGCCTCTATCATCGGCCGCGATGAGCTTCTTCGCCGTCCTGTTTGCCTTGCTCGTCGAGCAGCTCAAGCCTTTGCCTCGCGACAACTGGGTGCACGAGACCATGGTGGCCTGGGTGCGCTGGACCGGCCGCAATTTCGACGCCGGTGAAAAACACCACACACGGGTGGTGTGGGCCGTGTCGGTGCTGGGCCCGGCCTTGCTGGCAGGATCGGCCTATCTGCTCATCCGCCACTACAGCTTGCTGCTCGCACTGGCTTTCGACGTGCTGGTGCTGTACCTGACACTGGGTTTCCGCCAGTTCAGCCACTACTACACCGACATCCGTGAAGCCCTGGACCGCGGCGACGAGGCCAAGGCACGCCAGCTGCTGGGCGAGTGGCGGCACCTGGACGCCAGCGAGTTGCCGCGCACCGAGGTGCTTCGCCATGTCATCGAACACGCCTTGCTGGCGGCGCATCGGCACGTCTTTGGCGTGTTCTTCTGGTTCGTGCTGCTGTCGGCGCTGGGCCTGGGCCCGCTGGGCGCGGTTTTCTACCGCATGGCCGAGTTCTCCACCCGCTACTGGAGCTACCGACAGCGCACGCTGGACGCGCCGGCGAACGACGGGCTGCAGCAGCTGTCGCGCCAGGTTTTCTCCTTCATCGACTACCTGCCGGCCCGCTTGACGGCCTTCGGCTTTGCGGTGGTGGGCAACTTCGAAGAGGCGGTGGCCGGCTGGCGTCGTGACGCATCACTCTGGCTGCACGCCAACGAAGGCATCATCCTGGCCGCCGCCGCAGGGGCGCTGGGCCTGCAACTGGGAGGTGCCGCGGCACCTGGGGTCACGCCCGACCGGTCCAAGACCTTCAACGCCGGTGGTGAAGCCGGCATGGCCGACGCACAAGGGTCCACACCCGGTGTGCCGCCCCAAACGGGCCATCTGCAAAGTGTCGTCGGCCTGGTCTGGCGCTCGGTGGTGCTGTGGATGCTGCTGGTGGCGCTGTTGACGCTGGCCAACGTCATCGGCTGAGCCCGGTTTCGGCCGGGCCGCGCGGTCACCACTTCTTCGTCGACAGCTCTTCGTACAGCGACTCGTAGATGCGCTGCCGAGACGGCGTGATCTCACCGCGCTCGATGGCCGCACGCACGCCGCACTGGGGTTCATGCCGGTGGCTGCAGTTGTGGAACTTGCACTGGCCCAGCGCCGCCGCGTAGTCGGGCATCAGACCGGCCAGGTCTTCGGGCTTGATCTGGCGCAGGCCAAACTCCTGAAAGCCCGGTGAATCGATCAGCGCGCCTTGCCGCTCCTCGTTCAGCCAGTACCAGGTGGTGGTGGTCGTGGTGTGCCGACCGGCCGCCAGCGCGAGGGAGATTTCCCCCACCTGGGCCGCCGCCTGCGGCACCAGCAGGTTGATGAGCGTGCTCTTGCCCATGCCGCTGGGCCCCAGCACCAGGGTCACGCGGCCGGCCAGGTGGGCGGCCAGCGTGGCCTTCGAGGCCTCTGGCTGCGTCTTCAGCGCGAGTTCGATCACCGTGCTGCCCATCGCCACGTAAGGCGCCAGCCGGGCCCGTGCGGCCACCACCGATGGCAGGTCGGTCTTGTTCAGGCCGATCAGCGTGGGAATGCCGGCTTCGCGTGCGGCCACCAGCGCACGGGTGAGTTGCGACTCGCTGAACACCGGTTCACCGGCCACCAGCACCAGCAGCTGGTCCAGGTTGGCGGCAAAGGACTTGGTGCGCCATTCGTCCTGTCGGAACAGCAGGTTGCGGCGCGGTTCCAGGTGCTCGATGACACCGCCGTCGCCGGTGGCCTGCCAACGCACGTGGTCGCCCACCACCAGTTCGCTCTTTTTGCCACGGGGGTGGCAGTGCACCCGTTCGCCTTCCGGCGTTTCGACGACCACATGGCGGCCGTGGGCCGCCACCACCAGGCCCAGGTCCAGCGCGACGGTTTGAGTCAAGCTGCCGCGCTGTCCACCAGCGCGTCGAGCTTGGCTGCGCAGATGAAGTCGTTGATCGAGATGCCACCCACCGAATGGGTGTTGAAGCGCACCGTGCAGCGGTTGTAGCTGACCAGCAGGTCGGGGTGGTGGTCCTCGACGTGGGCCACCCAGGCCTGCGCGTTCACGAAGGCCATCGTGCGGTGGTAGTCGGCGAAGTCGAAGCGCTTCTGGATCGCGCCGTCCACCAGCGACCAGCCGGGGGCCTGGGCCAGGTGTTCTTGCACCTGGGCGTCATCCATGGCCGGCTGGCCTTCGAGTGGCTGGCAATGGCGGGTGGCGAGCGATGTCATGGTCGTTTCAGGCGGCTTGAGGGGCCAGCGTCCGGGTCGGCGTGGGCAAGGCGGCCAGCCTTTCGGAAGCCGGCGGGTGCGAATAGTAGAAGCGCACGTACAGCGGGTCGGGCGTCAGCGTGGCGGCATTGTCTTCGTGCAGCTTCAGCAGGGCGCCGGCCAGGTCGCGGCCGTCGGCCTGTGCGCAAGCATAGGCGTCGGCTTGGAACTCGTGCTGGCGCGAGAAGTGCGCAAACAGTGGCGACACGAAGAAGGTGAAGCTGGGCAAGACCATCATGAACAGCAGCAGCGCCAGCGCGTCGTTGGGTGCCGACATGTTCGGCGCCACACCCAGGCCCGCGTAGAAGCCACTTTGCCCGGCCAGCCAACCCAGCAGCGCCAAGCCCAAGAGGCTGATGCCAAACACGCCCACCAGCCTCTGCAGCACGTGTTTGTGCTTGAAATGGCCCAGCTCGTGGGCCAGCACCGCTTCCACTTCGCCAGGTGTCAGGCGCTGAAGCAAGGTGTCGAAAAAAACCACACGTTTGGCCGAGCCCAGGCCCGTGAAGTACGCGTTCGCGTGGGCCGACCGGCGGCTGCCGTCCATCACGAACAGGCCCTTGGCGGCAAAGCCACAGCGCTGCATCAGTGCCTGCACACGTGTTTTCAGCGATTCGTCGGCCAGCGGCACGAACTTGTTGAACAGCGGCGCGATCAGCGTCGGGTAGATCACCATCAGCAGCAGGTTGAAGGCCACCAGCGCGCCCCAGGCCCACAGCCACCACAGGCCGCCGCTCATGCCCATCAACCACAGCACCAGCGCCGCCAGCGGCAGGCCGATGACGGCACCCACCAGCGCGCCCTTGGCCTGGTCGGCCAGCCACAGGCCCAGCTTCATGCGGTTGAAGCCGAAGCGCTGTTCGATGCGGAAGGTGCTGATCCACTCCAGCGGCAGTTCGATCAGCGCGCCGATCAACATCACCGCGGCCAGCAGCGCCAGTTGGTAGGGCAGGGCGCCCCATCGGGGCATCACGCTTTCCAGCACCACGGTGTTCAGCGCATCCAGTCCGCCCAGCAAGGTCCAGCCCAGCAGCACGGCGCTGGACAGGGCCGTGGTCCACAGGCCGAAGCGGCCCTTGGCGAGTGTGTAGTCGGCGGCGCGCTGGTGTGCGTGCAGCGTCACCGTGCCGGCAAAGGCAGCGGGCACTTTGTGGCGGTGCTGCGCCACGTGGCGCATCTGGCGTGTGGACAGCCACAGGCGGGTGGCCAGCGACAGCAGCAGGGCCGCTGCAAAGGCCAGGGTCAAGTGCATCGGATTCATCGGTGCCGAGTGTAGGCTTGGGCCAGAATCGCGGTCTTTGGCACTGGCATTCCCCCATGAGCGATACCGCAGCATCCACCCCGGCACACACGCTGGAGCCGAGTGACCAGAACCTGATCTGGATCGACCTCGAGATGACAGGTCTTTTCCCCGACACCGACCGCATCATCGAAGTCGCCGTGGTCGTCACCGACCCGATGCTGAAGGTGCGTGTCGAAGGCCCGGTGTTTGCCGTGCACCAGAGCGACGCCGTGCTCGACGGCATGGATGCCTGGAACACCGGCACCCACGGCCGCAGCGGCCTCACGGCCCGGGTCAAGGCCTCCACGGTCGACGAAGCGGCCGCAGAAGCCCAGGTCATCAACTTCCTGAAGCAATACGTGCCCAAGGGCAAAAGCCCGATGTGTGGCAACAGCATCTGCCAGGACCGCCGGTTCCTGGCCCGCACGATGCCCGCGCTGGAGGCCTTTTTCCACTACCGCAACCTGGACGTCAGCACGCTGAAGGAACTGGCGCGGCGCTGGAAACCGTCGGCCATGGACGGCTTCAAGAAAGCGCAGGCGCACACCGCGCTGGCGGACATCCACGAGTCCATCGACGAGCTGATCCACTACCGCACGCACCTGCTCGCCGTCTAGATGCGCAGCGAAACGATCGAACTCGTCAGCGCCACCCCGGGCCAGCGCCACGCGCTGACGGTGCTGCGTTTTGGCCAGGCCGGGCGTGGCCCTAAAGCCATGATCCAGGCCGCCCTGCATGCCGACGAAGTGCCGGCGCTGCTGGTGGCGCAGCAGCTGCGCCAGTTGCTGGAAGCCGAGGAAGCCGCCGGCCGCGTCGCCGGCGAAGTGGTGCTGCTGCCTTATGCCAATCCGCTGGGCCTGTCACAGCATGTGCTGGGCCAGCACCAGGGCCGTTTCGACCTGCGCGACGGCGTCAACTTCAACCGCCACCTGCCTGATCTGACCGATGCCGTGGCCGCGGCGCTGACAGCGAAGCCAATGCGGCCCTGGTGCGCCAGGCCCTGCGCGAAGCCGCTGCGAAGCTGAGCGCCAACGACCCCGTCACCGACCTGAAAAACCGCCTGATGCAGCTGGCAGTGGACGCCGACATCGTGCTGGACATGCACTGCGACTCGCAGGCCGTGATGCACTTGTATGCGCTGACGCCGCAGGCCGACCTGGCGGCCGAACTGGGTGCGCTGTTGGGCGCACAGGCGATCCTGCTGGCCACCGAGTCGGGCGACTCGCCCTTCGACGAAGCCTGCAGCCGGCCGTGGTACCAGCTGCGCGAGCGTTTCCAGGCACATCCGCTGCCGCTGGGCTGTTTCAGCGCCACGGTGGAACTGCGCGGCGAATGTGACACCGACCACAGCCTGGCCGCCCGGGATGCCCAGGCCATCGTCGACTTTCTCCGCCGCCGCGGTGTGCTGTCGGGCCCGCCGGTGCCTTTGCCGGCACCGCTGTGCCAGCCCACCCCGCTGGCAGCGTCCGAGCCCATCACGTCGCTGCGGGCCGGCGTCGTGGTCTTCCACCGCGAACCCGGTCAGCAGGTCGAGGCGGGGGATGTGATTGCCGACGTGGTGGACATCGACACCGGCGCCGTGCACCCGCTGCGCACGCAGTCGGCTGGCGTGATGTACGCCCGCGTGGCCACCCGCTGGGCCACGCCGGGCCGGCGGCTGGCCAAGGTGGCCGGCACCACGCTGGTCCGCAAAGGCAAGCTGCTCGGCGCCTGAACGACCGGCTGGGCGGGCGAGCGGGCGGTGCAGCAAAGCCCCACGCCGCCTGGCGCTGTCACAGCACTGTCTTGCGCCCTGCCTACACTTGGCGGATGACCGAAGACACCCGGGCCGCCGCCAGCGAAGTGGCCGCACCTGCAGCCGCAGGTGACATCCCCCTGCAGCTTCTGAACCGTGAACGGGCCATCCTGCAGTTCAACCGGCGTGTGCTGGCGCAGGCGCGACGTGACGATGTGCCGCTGCTGGAGCGGCTGCGCTACATCACCATCGTCAGTTCGAACCTGGACGAGTTTTTCGAGGTGCGGGTGGCCGACATCATCGAAGCCACGCGCCTGCCGGCATCGGGTGTCACGCGCAAGGACCTGGCTTCGGTGGCGCAGGCGGCGCACGAGCTCATCGACGAGCAGTACGCGCTCTTCAACGACGTGGTCATGCCGGCGCTGCACCGCCAGGGCATCGTGGTGCTGAACCATGCCGAACGCAACGCCGAACAGCGACGCTGGGTGGAGAAATTCTTCGAAAACCAGGTGCGGCCGCTGCTGGTGCCGGTGAGCCTGGACCCCAGCCACCCGTTTCCGCTGGTGGCCAACAAGTCGCTGAATTTCATCGCCCGGCTGGGTGGTCGTGACGCCTTCGGCCGCGAGAACCAGATCGCCATCGTCAAGGTGCCTCGGGTGCTGCCGCGGGTCATCCGCCTGCCCGACGGCCTGTGCGGTGAACAGCAGGGCTTTGTGCTGCTGACCAGCGTCATCCGCGCCCACCTGGCCGAGCTGTTCCCGGGCCGCACGGTGGAGTCGTTTTCGCAGTTCCGCGTCACCCGCGACTCCGACCTGGATGTCGACGAAGACGACGTGACCAACCTGCGCCAGGCCCTGCGCACGGGTCTGAGCACACGCCACTTCGGCCAGGCCATCCGGCTGGAGGTGGTCAGCACCTGCCCGCAGCAGTTGTCCGAGTTGCTGCTGCAGCAATTCGAGCTGCCCGACGTGGCGCTGTACCGGGTCAACGGCCCGGTCAACCTGGTGCGCCTGAACCAGCTCATCGACCAGGCCGAAGGTGTGGCGTTGCACTTCGAGCCCTACCGGCCGTCGTGGCCCGAGCGCAGCCTGCCGCAGTCGCAGTCCATCCTGGCGCGGCTGCGTGAAGGTGATGTGCTGCTGCACCACCCCTTCGAGAGCTTCGAGCCCGTGGTGCAGTTCCTGCGCGAAGCGGTGCAGGACCCCGACGTGCTGGCCATCAAGCAGACCATCTACCGCACCGGTGCGCAGAGCGTGCTGATGGACCTGCTGATCGACGCCGCCCGGCGTGGCAAGGAAGTGCTGGCCGTGGTGGAGCTGAAGGCCCGCTTCGACGAAGAGGCCAACATCAACTGGGCCGAACGCCTGGAAGCCGTGGGTGCGCAGGTGGTGTACGGCGTGGTCGGCCTGAAGACCCACGCCAAGCTGCTGCTGGTGACCCGGCGCGAAGAAAGTGCACCGGCCGATGGCCGCCGCGCCGCGCAGACGCGCTTGCGCCGCTACCTGCACCTGAGCACGGGCAACTACAACCCGCGCACCTCGCGCCTGTACACCGACATGGGCTACCTGACGGCCGACCCCGGCCTGACAGCCGAAGCCGACGCGGTTTTCCTGCAACTGGCCAGCCAGACCCGCGCGCGGCCGCCGCGCCACCTGGTGACCGCGCCCTTCGTGCTGCACAAGCGCATGGTGCAGCACATCGGTCAGGTTGCCGCGGCGGCACGGGCCGGGCAGTCGGCACGCATCGTGGCCAAGATCAATGCGCTCACCGACCCCGGGCTGATCGCCGCGCTGGTGGCCGCCAGCCAGGCCGGCGCCAAGATCGACCTCATCGTGCGTGGTGCCTGCATGCTGCCGCCGGGTGTGCCCGGGCACACCGAGAACATCCGCGTGCGATCGGTGGTGGGGCGCTTCCTGGAGCACTCGCGCATCCTCTATTTCTGCTGGGGCGCGGGTGACGAAGACGAGGTGCTGTACCTGAGCAGTGCCGACTGGATGAGCCGCAACATGTTCCGGCGGGTCGAACTGGCCTGGCCGGTGCGGGACAAGGCCCTGCGCCAGCGCGTCATCGACGAAGGCCTGGTGCCCTATCTGCACGACCAGAGCGACGCCTGGGAACTGGATGCCGAAGGCCGCTACAAGCGGGTGGCCGAAGGTGGTGTCAGCGCGCAGCGGGCGCTGGCCCAGCGCTACAGCCAGCGCTGAAGATCGGCGACGTCTGCGAGCCCCTGCGATGGACCTGATCCTGTGGCGCCATGCCGAGGCGCTGGAAATGCGCGAGGTGCAGGACGACCTGGACCGCGCGCTCACGTCCAAGGGTGAACGCCAGGCCCAGCGCATGGCCGTGTGGCTGAACCGGCAACTGCCGGCCAGCACCCGGGTGCTGGCCAGCCCGGCGCGTCGCACGCAGCAGACCGCGGCGGCACTCGACCGCAAGATCAAGACCGTGCCGGGCCTGGCACCTGACGGCACGGTGGAAGGCCTGCTGCACGCGGTGCGCTGGCCCGACGCCCGCGAGCCCGTGCTGGTGGTGGGCCACCAGCCCACGCTGGGCCTGGTGGCGGCCTACCTGGTGTCGGGCGAAGCCCAGGCCTGGCCCGTGCGCAAGGGGGCGGTGTGGTGGCTGCGCGCGCGTGAACGCGAAGGGCAGTTGCAGATCGTGCTGCACGCCGTGGTGTCGCCCGAACTGGTCTGAACAACGGGCCGTTCAGTTGGCCGGCTGGTAGCGGTACAGCGCCACCGACTCGCTGCCCACGGCGTCGGACGACCCGGTGAAGCCGCCCATCACGTAGATGGCGTCGCCCACCACCACCGCACCCAGGCCGTGGCTGCGGTAGGGCATCGCGGTGAGCACGGACCAGGTGCGGGTGACCGGGTCGTATCGTTCGACCGCATCGCTCACGCCACCGGAGGTGCTTTCTCCGCCCAGCGCATACAGCCGGCCGCCCAACGCCACCACGGCCAGCCCGGCGCGCGCAGTGGGCAGGGCCGTGCCGGCGGCCCAGCTGTCGGTGTTGGGCGTGTAGACCTCCATGCTGGCCAGGCTGGTCTGGTCGTTGCTGCGGATGCCGGGTGAGCGGCCGCCGACGACGTGGATCTGCCCGCCCAGCACCGCAGCGCCGGCCGCATTGCGCGCTGTGGTCAGTGGCGCGGCCGTGCCCCAGGTCTGGCTGGCCAGGTCGAAGCGGTCGTGGCGGCTCAGCGATGCGCTGGCCGTGTTGCTGTAGTTCCAGCCGCCCATCAGGTGCAGGCTGCCCGGCAACGCGGCCTGCGCCGCCGCAAAGCGGATGGCCGGCAGCACCGGCCCGGCCGACCAGGTGCCGGTGGCCGTGTCCAGCACCTGCACCGCCGTGCGCGCTTCGCCACCCATTGCGTAGACCTTGCCGCCGGCCTCGAGCACCGACACGTTGTCGCTGCCCGCCGGCAGGTTGGGGCCGGTGTTCCAGCGATCGGCGGCAATGTCGTAGACCAGCACACTGCGGCGTGTGTCGTAGCCCCCCACCACGTAAAGCTTGCCACCGCTGGCGGCCAGACCGAACTTGGCCACGCCGGCGGGCAAGTTGGCCAGTTGCGTCCAGCCGGCAGGCAAGGGGGGTGGCGATGTGGTGTCGCTCGTCGAGGACCCTCCGCCACCGCAAGCGGCGAGCAAGGTGCAGAGCAGGCTGGCGCCGGCCAAAAACTTCGAGATCATCTTTTCTCCTGGAGCCACGGGGCTGGGCCGCCCGAGGGCTTCGGGCAGCAGGCCGGGAGTGGGCCGCAGTGCGCAGAGGACTGACAAGCGCGTGTGATCGCGCTTGTGTCCAATGTTCATCCAGAAGAAATTTATCTTTCTAAATCATGTAGATAGGAAAATATTCTTAGAAACAGCTTGAAGCATGGAGCGTGTCATCAGCGGGTCCGCATCAGGTCGGTCAGGCCCGTGTTGGCCACTTCGATCAACAAGCCGCCGGTGCGGTCCACCGCCAGCGTTGCCTGCTCGGGGAAGGTGCCCAGCGGGTGCACGCCCAGGTTCTCTTCGCGGCCCGAAGCAAGGTCCAGTCGCCGCAGGTGGTCCTGCTCGCCGCGGTTCAACGTGACCAGGTGGCCGCCGCTCAGGCGCCAGTCCACCAGCGTTTCGCCGCGCCTTGCCGCTGCCAGCGCGCGTTCGGCGCCGGGGCCCGCGGGGTGCCAGCGCAGGCCGCTGCCGCCACGCGCCTGGTAGACCCAGCCGCTGCCGTCGCCGGCCCACTGCACGGCGCGGCCGGGCGGCAGTTCGGTGGGCACCGGCGTGGCGCCACCACCGGCCGGACTGAATCGCCACAGTTGCCAACTGCCCGAGCGGTCGCTGCTGGCCCAGACGTCCTGGCCCGATGGGTGCCAGGCCGGACGGCCGTAGTTGGCGGCGTCGGCGGCCAGAGGCTGCACCTGCCCGTCTGCGACGCGCAGCAGGCACAGCCCCAGGCGCTTGCCCGGCCCGCAATTGCCCAGGAAGGCGATCTGGCTGCCGTCGGGTGACCAACTGGGGGCCGCCACCACGCCGTCCAGGCGCGTCAGCTGCTGCGGTTCCGCCCCGCCCGGTTCGGCCAGCCAGAGTTCGGGGGCGCCCGTGCGGCGCGAAACGAACACGGTTCGCCCGCTGCCCGCATGCACGTCGGGCTGGCGGTCGGAGCCCACTGCGGTGGCCTCGCGCACCAGCGTGCCGTCACCGGGTTTCAGTCGCGCCAGGCCCACGTGCACCCGCATCAGCGCGTAGACGATCCGGCCGTCGGCACCGCGCAGCGGTGCACTGCCTTCCAGCCCCAACGGCACCGCCTGCTGCTGGCGGCGGTCCCAGCGCAGCAGCACGCGGCTGTCCAGCCGGGTGGTCGAAAACACCAGGTCCTGGCCGTCGGCCGTGTAGGTGATGCCGTGCAGCGCATACAGGCGCATGGTGCTCAGCCGGGTCAGCAGGCCGTCCAGCGTCACCTCGTGCAGGTCGCGTGTGCCGTCGGCAGGGTCCTGGCGAACGAAAGCCACGCGGCGGCTGTCGGGCGACCAGGCCGGCTGGTGGTCGGCCAGCGCGGCCGGCGCGCTGGTGCTCAGGCGCCGCTTGCCGCTGCCGTCGGGCGCCACCAGGAAGAGGCCGCCTGCGCCTTCGGCCTGGCCGGTGAAGACGATCCAGCGTCCGTCGGGCGACCAGTCGACGATGGGCGTGCGCAAGCCCAGGCAGGTGGCCAATTGCTGCAGGTGTCGGCTGGCCAGGGTGTAGCGCCAGACGGTGCAGCCCCCTTCGCGCGGGGTGGCGGCAAACACCAGGTCCTGGCTGTCGGGCGACCAGGCCAGGCCCTGCACGTCACCGCTGCCTGCGCCGACGGCCACCGCCGGTGCCTGCATGTCCTGAGCCGGGCGCAGGTGCAGCTGGCCGTCGCCGCGGCCCTGCCACCAGGCAAAGGCCAGCCAGCGGCCGTCGGGCGACACCTGGCCGACGTATTCCTGGCCGGGCAGGGCAGTCAGCGGCACCGCGTCCATCAGGCCAGGCAAAGCGGAAGTTGTCGACGCGCCCGGCACGACGGCCATCGGCGCTGCGCTTTCGATCGCGCCACGGGGCGACAGCCAGGCCCAGCTGGCGACCAGGCCCACCGCCAGCAGCAGCAGCACCAGGCCCAGTCGCGCGGGCCAGCGGCGCTGCGGTGCGGGGGCTGCCGGCGGCGGCGTGGGGGGCCCGGCGGCCACAGGCCCATCCGGTCGTTCGGGTGCGACACGCGCGGCGGGCAGGTCCCGCGCCAGCGGTCGCACCGTGGCGATCATCCGGTAGCCCTTCTTCGCGATCGTCTCCACGTAACGGGGCACATCGGGGTCGTCGCCCAGCGCCTGTCGGATCGTCCAGACCGCGTTGTTGATGGCCTTGCCGGCGACGAAGTGGTTGCCGGCCCAGATGGCGTCGACGATCTCGTCGCGTGTCACGGTCTGGCCGGCGTGCCGTGCCAGCAGCACCAGCAGCGCCATCGCCTTGTGGCGCAGCGGCCGCACCTCGCTGCCACGCAGCAGCCGGTTGCCGGGTGCGTCAACGCGCCACTCGCCCAGCTCGAAGGGCTCGCGTTCCAGGTCCATCAGCAGCTAGACGGGCAAGACCAGCCGCAAGGGCCCGCTGCGCGACCAGACGGCGGCCTCTTCCTGCAACAGGTAGGCGGTGCGCGGGTGTTGTTCGGGCCAGGCCTCGCGCCAAGCCAGGTGGGCTTCGCGCTGCTTCACCCGCAGGTTCAGCGCCCGCGCATCCACTTCGCCGCGGGCATGGCATTTGATGACCGCCAGTCGCAAGCACATCACCTGCCAGGCGAAGGTTTCGCTGGCCAGCTGCGGTTCGATCTTGCGCAGGCCGCCACGCTGACCCAGCACCAGTTCGCCCACCCGCCTTTGCTGGCTTTGCGAAAAACCGGCGGCGTCGACATGCGCCAGCAGGTAGGCGCTGTGGCGGTGGTGGTCGTGGTGCGACACCATCTGGCCCATCTCGTGCAAGGCACAGGCCCAGGCCAGCTCGCGGCGGGTTTCCGCTTCGGCGTCGGGCATGGCGTTGTCGAACAGCGCCAGCGCCACCTTGGCCACACGGCCAGCCTGACCCTTGTCGACCTCGAAACGGCGCTGCAACTCGGCCACCGAATGGTCGCGCACATCACCTGGCCGGGCTTGCTGCGAAGCGATGAGCCGTTCGTTCAGGTCGACGATCACCCCTTGCCGCAGCGCACCCTTGGCGGGTTGCAGTGCGTTGATGTCGAAGTGCGTGGCCAGCGTGTACAGGATGGCCAGCCCACCCGGCAGCACGGCGCGGCGTTCGGGCTTCAGGCCGGGCAGTTCGATGCGGTCGATGTGGCCGGCTTGCAGGCAACGCTCGATGCACCAGCGCAGGCCGGCGGGTGTGATGCGGCCGTCGGTCACGCCACTGGCCAGCAGCAACTGCGACACCGCACCGGCGGTTCCCGACGAACCCAGCGCCTGGGTCCAGTTGCTGCGCGCAAAGGGTTGCAGCGCTTCTTCCAGCTCGGCACCCGCGGCCACCTGCGCGGCACGGAACCCGGCTTGAGTGATGTTGCCGCCAGCAAAAAATCGCATCGACAGGCTGACGCAGCCGACACCGAAGGACTCGGCCACCAGCGGCGTGCGGCCTTCACCCAGGATGAGCTCGGTCGAACGGCCGCCGATGTCGATGACCAGCCGCCTGGCGTCGCCGGGCTGCATGTGGTTGACACCGGCGTAGATGAGTCGCGCTTCTTCGCGGCCCGACACCACTTCGATCGGAAAGCCCAATGCTTCCTGCGCACGCAAGAGAAAGGCATTGCGGTTGCGAGCTTCGCGCAGTGTCTGCGTGGCCACGGCCCGCACCTGGCCGGGCTCGAAACCGGCCAGCCGCGAACTGAAGCGGCGCAGACAGGCCAGCCCACGCTGCGCGGCGTCTTCGGTGAGCATGCCGCTGCCGTCCAGGCCCGCACCCAATCGCACGGTTTCTTTCAGGTAGTCGATGCGGCGGTAGCGGCCTTGCGGCATGGCACCCAATTCCAGGCGGAAGCTGTTCGACCCCATGTCGATGGCGGCCAAGGGGCCGGCGGGATTGATGCGGCTGTCCAAACGGGTATCCATGCAGTGATCGTACCTGTCACCCACTTCTACAATCCGGCGCTTCTGAAGCTGGATGACTGCTGGACATGCTCAAGGAAGACTTCGACACCTTGGTCCCCCGCACGGGCGATTTCAACCGCCGCACCTTTGTCCGCACGGCCGTCGGCACCGGCTTTGCTGCGGCTGTTTTGCCCGTGAGCGGGCAGAGCGTGATCAAGACCGACAGCACCGGCCTGGTGACGGGCGAGGTCATGATCGACGTGGCCGGCTACAAGATGCCGGCCTACCGCACAGCACCTGCAGGCCGCACCGGCTTGCCGGTGGTGCTGGTGATCAGCGAAATCTTCGGTGTGCACGAATACATCGCCGACGTGGCGCGGCGCTTCGCCAAGGCCGGTTACCTGGCAATCGCGCCGGAACTGTTCGTGCGCCAGGGCGACGCCAGTTCCTACGGCGAAATCGGCAAGCTGATCGCCGAGGTCATCTCGAAGGTGCCCGATGCGCAGGTCATGACCGACCTCGACGCCTGCGTGGCCTGGGCCAAGGCCGAAGGTGCCGACACCAGCAAGACCGGCATCACCGGCTTCTGCTGGGGCGGCCGCATCACCTGGATGTATGCCGCGCACAACCCGGCGGTGAAAGCGGGTGTGGCCTGGTATGGCCGGCTCGTGGGCACGGCTTCGCCGCTGTCGCCGAAGCACCCGGTGGACGTGACCGGCCAACTGCACGGTGCCGTGCTGGGTCTGTACGGCGAAAAGGACACCGGCATCCCGCTGGACACGGTGGACCGCATGAAGGCCGCGCTGGCCAGTGGCAGTGCAGCAGCCCGTCAGAGCGAGTTCGTCATCTACCCCGACGCACCCCACGCTTTCCATGCCGATTACCGCCCCAGCTACCGCAAGGAAGCGGCAGACGACGGCTGGAAGCGCTGTCTGGCCTGGTTCAAGGCCAAGGGCGTGGCCTGAGGGTCAAGCGGCCCACTTGACGGATCCCTTAGCATTCGCAGCAGGGGCTGGCACATTGCCGGCCCCTTTTGCATGCCCGCCCCGAACGCGCCCCTGACACCATGACCCTGAGCTACATCCTGCTGGCCACCTTTGCTGGCGGAGCACTGTCGATCCTGCTGGCGGCGCTGCTCACGGTCACGGTGCTGGGCCGGCTGGTGAAGAACCTGGTCAGCCTGTCGGCCGGCGTGCTGTTGGGCACGGCCCTCTTGCATGTGCTGCCCGAGGCCTTCGAAAGCCACGCCGCACCGCATGCGCTGTTTGGCACCTTGCTGGCGGGCCTGCTGTTTTTCTGGCTGCTGGAAAAGGCCGAGCTCTACCGCCACGTGCACCACCACGAAGGCGACGGCCACGACCACCACCACGCTTTCGACGCGCAGCAGGCCGGGCGGGGCGGCCTCAGCGTGCTGGTGGGTGACGGCATCCACAACTTCTGCGACGGCGTGATCATCGCCGCGGCCTTTCTGGCCGACCCGGCGCTGGGTTGGGTCACGGCGGCGGCCGTCGTGGCGCACGAGATTCCGCAAGAGGCCGGTGACTACATCGTGCTGCTGAACGCGGGCTTTTCGCGGCGCAAGGCATTGCTCTTCAATGGGCTGTCCGGATTGGCTGCCGTGGCCGGTGGTGTGGCGGGTTATTTCCTGGTCGAGCCCTGGGCCGAGTTGCTGCCCTTCCTGCTGGTGGTGGCGTCCAGCAGCTTCATCTACGTCGCCGTGGCCGACCTGCTGCCGCAGTTGCAGCAACGCCTGAGCTGGCGCGAGACCTTGTCGCAGGTGACCTGGCTGGGCGCGGGTCTGGGGCTGGTGCTGCTGGCGCGGGCCCTGCTGGAAGGAACACACGGCCACGCGCACTGAGTCTGCGCAGCCGCCCCCGCCCGGCTTGCACGCGGGTAGACCCTGCAAGCCATTCGTGACCTATGCACGGGGTAACTGTCGGCCCCCCTAACAGTAGGGATCAGGCCCAGACTTCCGAATGGCCCTAAACCATTGATACCAATGGATTTTGTTCTTGCGGCACAGGGCTTGCGCTGTTGTCTCCACATCAACAGGAGATTCCGATGCTGAAGTCCGGAAAAGTTTCAAGCGCCTTGGGCCAGTCGCTCATCGCTGCCACCTTCATGGTCAGCGGTTTTGCCGCACAGGCCACAACGATCACATTCGATGCGCCCGTGACGCTGGGTGCCACCGCCGCACCGGACACCTGGTACACCGACCGTTATGCACCGGCGGGTTTTGCCACCGCCAGTTTCGACGGTGACAACCGGCTGAAGCAGTCGATCTCGGCGGCTGACGGCGCCTCGTCCCGTGCTGGCGCTTTCAGTGGCGCCTTCTACAACACCCAGGGCCGCAAGCTCGACGCGCCGGCAGCCACCACGAGCCTGTCGATCGATCTGTACCTGGATGCCACCTGGACGGACACCTCACGCCGCTACGCAGGTCTGTGGGGCACGGCTTTCGACCTGGGCGGTGCCGTTTCTTCGTACCCTATTCTCGAGTTCGGCGAAGGCCAACTGCGTTTCTGGAACGGCACCGGATGGGTGAGCTCCGGCGTGACGCCGACGTTGGGTGACTGGGTCACGCTGGGCATCGAACTCGACTCGGGCAACTGGAACTTCGAGGTCGATGGCCTCCTGGTGGGCAGCAGCTTGGCCGGCACCAGCGCTTACCTGGGCAATACCATCCTCCAGGGCCACAACACCACCGCCGGTGTCAGCTACGACATCTACTGGGACAACCTCACCTTCGGCGGTGCCGCTGCCGCCGTGCCGCTGCCCGGCAGCCTGGCGCTGACGGGTCTGGGCCTGGTGCTGCTGGGTGCCATGCGCCGCCGTGCGGCCTGACCGCAGCATCGCCTCGCGCCGAAAGTGAAAGGCGGCCTGCGGGCCGCCTTTTTCATGCGCTCAGCGAACCACCAGCACCGGCAGCGTGCTGTGAGTCAGCACCTTCTGCGTTTCGCTGCCCAGCAGCAGCGCTGCCACGCCACGGCGGCCGTGCGAGGCCATGACCACCAGGTCACAGCCCTGGGCCTTGCCGTGGTCGAGGATGGCTTCCCAGGGGTGCAGGGCTTCCACGGTGTGGCCCTTGCAGTTCACGCCAGCGGCCGCAGCGGCTTCGCCGACCGCCTTCACCCGGGCTGCGGCCACCCGTTCCTGCGAGTCGAAAAACTCCTGCGGTGGCACCGGCTGCATCTCGGAAATGGCGCTGTAGGGAAAGGGCTCTTTCACCGCGAGCACGTGGAGCTCGGCACCCGAAAGTTTGGCCAGGCCGATGGCCGTTTGCATGGCCTTGGCGGTGATCTCCGAGCCGTCGGTCGGGAACAGGATGCGCATGTACATGGGGTGACTCCTGAAGTGGAAGGGCCTGCTGCTGGTCACTGCAGCCGGAGCTCAGACTCGGCTGCAGCCCCAAGTGTTCCCCCGCCGTGCCGGCGCGCCTTGACGGGCATCAAGCGCAGGCCTCGGACCCGCCACCGGTTCAGCCACGCGCCACGGGGCGCGCCGGGTCGCTGCACCATTCGCTCCACGAACCCGGGTACAAAGCGCCGGCATCCAGGCCGGCATGGGCCATGGCCAGCAGGTTGTGGCAGGCCGTGACACCCGAGCCGCACTGGTGCACCACGCTTTTCGAGGGCTCGGCGCGAGTCAAGCCGGCAAACTCCTGCCGCAACTGCGTGGCGGGCTTGAACCGGCCGTCCTCGGCCAGGTTGAGCTTGAAAAATCGGCACTGCGCGCCCGGGATGTGACCGGCCACCGGGTCCAGCGGTTCGATTTCGCCACGGAAGCGTTCAGGCGCCCGGGCGTCCAGCAGATGCACTGCAGACAGGCCGGCCTGCAGCGCTGCCGCGTCGACGGTGGGCATGGCCGCCGCCAGGGTGGGGTAGGGCGGCCGCGGAGCAGGGGTCGGACGCTCGCCGACCAGCTTTCCCCCCGCCGCGGCCCACGCACCGTGGCCACCGTCCAGCACGGCCACGGCACCGTGGCCCAGCCAGCGCAGCAGCCACCAGGCGCGTGCGGCGTAGACGCTGCCCTGGTCGTCGTAACAGACCACCTGCACGCCGGGCGCGACGCCCCAGGCGCTGGCCCGCGCGGCCAAGGCATCGCGGCTGGGCAAAGGGTGGCGGCCATTGCTGCCGTTCTTGGCGCCCGACAGGTCGCGGTCCAGGTGCGCGTGCCAGGCGCCGAGCAGGTGCCCGGCGTCGTAGGCACGCTCGCCGGCCGTGGGGTCGGCCAGGTCGAATCCACAGTCCAGCAGCACCAGCGGTGTGCCGCTGTCCCGCAGGGCCATCAGCTCGGCGGCGGTGATCAGGGTCGAATGGCTCATGGTGGGCTCAGCTTTCGGTAGGGGCGGCGATGTCGTTGCGGGGGCGCGGGTGCAGCAGCGTGGCGGCCACACCGGCGGCGATGATGAGCAGCACGCCCAGACCCGACAAGAGCGTGAGGCGTTCGCCGAACACCAGCATGCCCAGCAGGAAGGCAAAGACGATGCCCAGGTACTGCAGCGCCGCGATGCCCAGGGTGGCGCCGGTGCCGTAGGCACGGGTCATCATCCACTGCCCCAGCGTGGCCAGCGCGCCGATGGCCACCAGCAGCAGCACGCCGCGCACGGTGTGGCCGTGCAGGCCGTCCATGGCCAGCGCAATGGCGGCACCGAACACGATGCCGGTGATCGAGAAGTACAGCACCACCCGTTCGCCCGGCTCGCCGATGCGACCCAGTGCGGTGACCTGCAGGTAGGCCACGGCCGCCAGCAGGCCGGAACCCAGGCCGACGAGGCCGAACCAGAGCTGTTCCTGGTCGATGGTGGGGCGCAGCACCAGCGCCACCCCGGCAAACCCGGTCAGCACGGCAGCCACCAGGCGGCCATCGACCGGCGATGTGTTGCCACGTTCGGGCGCCAGCAACACGGCTCCGCCGATCAGGAAGAGGGCGATCCACACCGATGACATGTAGTTCAGCGTCATCGCGGTGGCCAGCGGCAGGCCGCCGATGGCGAAGAACCACAGGCACAGCGCCGTGGCGCCGCTGACGCTGCGCCAGAAGTGCATGGCCGGTACCCGGGTGCGCCAGCTGACACCCCGCCAGCGCATCACGGACAACATCAGGGCCAGGCCCACCAGCGAGCGGTACAGCACGATCTCGCCGGCGCCGTACAGCTCGGAGGCCAGCTTGACGCACACCCCCATCAGCGCAAACAGCAGCGACGCGCTGACCATCAGCCACGGTGCACTCACCGCGGCGCACCCTGCGCTTGCATCAGGCTGAAGTGGGGTGCAGGCCCATCTCGCGCCGGTACCACTCGTGGAACTGCTGCATGCCGTCTTCCATCGGGCTCTGGTACGGGCCGGCTTCGTCGTCGCCCCGTTCCATCAGGGCCTGGCGGCCGGCGTCCATGCGCAGCGCGATCTCGTCGTCTTCGATGCAGGTTTCCATGTAGGCGGCCTGCTGGGCATCGACGAAGTCGCGTTCGAAGGCGGCGATCTCTTCCGGGTAGAAAAACTCCACCAGGTTCAGCGTTTTGCGCGGCCCGCGCGGAAACAGCGTGCTGACCACCAGCACGTGCGGGTACCACTCGACCATCACCGTGGGGTAGTAGGTCAGCCAGATGGCGCCGTGTCGTGGTGGTTCGCCGCTGCGAAACTTCATCACCTCTTGCTGCCAGCGCTGGTAGACCGGCGAACCGGCCTTGGCCAGCGCCTTGTTCACGCCCACGGTTTGCACCGAATGGTGACGGCCGAATTCCCAGGCCAGGTCTTCGCAGCTGACGAACTGGCCCAGGCCGGGGTGGAAAGGGCCGACGTGGTAGTCCTCGAGGTAAACCTCGATGAAGGTCTTCCAGTTGTAGTCGCACTCGTGCACCTGGGCACGGTCGAAGACAAAGCCGCCGAAGTTGAGGTCGACCTTCGGACCCAGGCCGCCGAGATCCTGCACCACGTCGCGCCCGTTGTGCTCGAACAACAAACCGTGCCAGTTCTGTACCGGGTAGTTGCGAAGGTTCAGGCAGGGGTCTTGCTCGAAGTGCGGTGCGCCCACCAGGCGGCCGTGCAGGTCGTAGGTCCAGCGGTGCAGCGGACAGACGATGTGGCTCTGAGTCTGCCCCCGGCCCTTGAGCATGATGGCCTGGCGGTGACGGCAGACGTTGGACACCAGTTCGATGCCGTCGCGGGTGTGCACCAGCGCCCGGCCCTCGCCCTCCTGCAACAGGGCCTGGTAGTCGCCCACCTCGGGCACGGCCAGTTCGTGCCCCAGATAACGAGGCGAATGCTGAAAGATAAGGGCCTGTTCGCGTTGGAACAGCTCCTCATCGAAGTAGCTGGTAACCGGAAGCTGGGAGCGACTGCGCTCCAATGATTCGAGACTGATGCTCAGGTCCGACATGATCCGACCGGATCCTCCTTGGCAAAAAGGACATTCGAGCGTCCCGTCGGGCGGGCACCCGGCGCTGACGTCGCAGACATGACGGCGCTGCAGGGCCTGGGGGATGCAAGCGGCCGGCGATTCTAGCCGTGGGGGGGAAGGCCACTTTTTTGTGGCGTCGGGGCCGACTTGCACCTGGTCATGGGCAGTGACAGTCCAGGCCCGTGCTTTGTCTAGAATGCCCGACAGATTTCATCTCCCGAAATGGCCCGAAGCGCAGTCACCACCCCCAAAGAGCCCGCCAGCTACGAACAGGCCCTGTCCGAACTGGACCGCCTGGTGCAGCAGATGGAAGGCGGCCAGTTGCCGCTGGACCAGTTGCTGGATGGCTACAAACGTGGCGCCGAGCTGTTGAGCTTCTGCCGCGCACGCCTGCAAGCGGTCGAAGACCAGGTCCGCCTGCTCGACGAAGGCACGCTCAAGCCCTGGACCGCTGCATGAACGCGCGCGAAGCCCACAGCCGGACAGCCGCTTCAGCTGTATCAGTCACTGCGGCAGCTGAACACTGGGCCCGCGACAGCCTGCAGGCCGTCGAAGCCGCCCTCGAAAGCTGGGTGCCCGCGGACGCACCGGCCGGTCTGGGACTGGCCATGCGTTACGGCGTGCTGGACGGCGGCAAGCGCCTGCGGCCCTTGCTGGTGCTGGCCGCCTGCGATGCCGTGGCCGGGGACCGCGACGCCGCTCTGCGTGCCGGTGTGGCGGTGGAGCTGATCCACGCCTATTCGCTGGTGCACGACGACATGCCCTGCATGGACAACGACGTGCTGCGTCGGGGCAAGCCCACGGTGCATGTGCAGTTCGGTGAAGCCCAGGCCATGCTGGCCGGTGACGCGATGCAGGCCCTGGCCTTCGAGGTGCTGACACCCGATGAAGGCATGGCGCCCGCGCTGCAGGCCCGGCTGACGGCGCTGCTGGCGCGTGCCGCCGGCCATGCCGGCATGGCCGGTGGCCAGGCCATCGACCTGGCCAGCATCGGCCATGGCCTGAGCGAAGCAGACCTGCGCGACATGCACCGCCGCAAGACCGGCGCGCTGCTGCAGGCCAGCGTGCTGATGGGCGCTGCCTGTGGCCACACGGCGCCGGCCACCTGGCAGGCGCTGGCGGACTACGGTGCCGCCATCGGCCTGGCCTTCCAGGTCGTCGACGACATCCTGGACGTGACCCAGTCTGCCGCCACGTTGGGCAAAACAGCGGGCAAGGACCAGGACAACAACAAACCCACCTACGTGTCGGTGCTGGGGCTGGGTGCCGCGCGGCAACATGCGCTGGACCTGCGCCAGCAGGCGCACGATGCCCTGGCCCGCAGCGGCCTGGGTGCATCGGCGGTGCTGCTGGGTGTGCTGGCCGACAAGGTCGTGGACCGCGAGAGTTGATGAGCATGAGTGGATTGCTGAAGAAGATCGACAGCCCGGCCGACCTGCGGCGCCTGCCCCGGCAAGACCTGGCGGCGGTGGCCGTTGAACTGCGCGACTTCGTGCTGCAGACCGTCAGCCAGACCGGCGGCCACCTGGGCAGCAACCTGGGCACGGTGGAACTCACCGTCGCGCTGCACTACGTGTTCAACACACCCTACGATCGCATCGTCTGGGACGTGGGCCACCAGACCTACCCGCACAAGATCCTGACCGGCCGCCGCGACCGCATGCACACGCTGCGCCAGCTCGGTGGCATCGGCGGTTTCCCGCGCCGCGACGAAAGTGAATACGACACCTTCGGAACCGCGCACAGCAGCACCAGCATCAGCGCCGCGTATGGCATGGCGGTGGCGGCCAAGCTGAAAGGCGAAGACCGCAAGTCGGTGGCCGTCATCGGCGACGGCGCGATGAGCGCCGGCATGGCTTTCGAGGCGCTGAACAACGCCGGTGTCAGCCATGAAGGTGTCAGCCCCGACATCCTGGTGGTGCTGAACGACAACGACATGTCGATCAGCCCGCCGGTCGGCGCGCTGAACAAGTACCTGGCGCGGCTGATGAGCGGCAATTTTTATGAAGCCGCGCGCCAGAGCGCCAAGGCCGTGCTGAAGAACGCACCACCGCTGTTCGAACTGGCGCGGCGCTTCGAAGAACACGCCAAGGGCATGGTCGTGCCGGGCACCATCTTCGAGGAATTCGGCTTCAACTACGTCGGCCCCATCGACGGTCACGACCTCGATGCGCTGATCCCGACGCTGGAAAACCTGCGTGCCAAAAAAGGCTCGCAGTTCCTGCATGTGGTCACCAAAAAGGGCTACGGCTACAAGCTCGCCGAAGCCGACCCGGTGAAGTACCACGCGGCGTCGAGCAAGTTCAACCCGGCCGAAGGTTTTCCGCCCAGCAAGCCGGGCAAGCCCACCTTCACGCAGGTGTTCGGCCAGTGGCTGTGCGACATGGCCGAAGCCGACGAACGCCTGGTGGGCATCACGCCGGCCATGCGCGAAGGCTCGGGCATGGTCGAGTTCCACAAGCGCTTTCCGAAGCGCTATCACGACGTGGGCATTGCCGAACAGCATGCCGTGACCTTTGCCGCCGGCCTGGCCTGCGAAGGCCTGAAGCCGGTGGTGGCCATCTACAGCACGTTCCTGCAACGCGGTTACGACCAGTTGATCCACGACGTGGCGCTGCAGAACCTGCCGGTGGTCTTTGCGCTGGACCGCGGCGGCCTGGTGGGCGCCGACGGCGCCACACACGCCGGTGCCTACGACATCGCCTACGTGCGCTGCATTCCCAACTGCAGCATGCTGACGCCCAGCGACGAAAACGAATGTCGCCAGGCGCTCACCACGGCCTTCCGGCAAGACCACCCGGTGGCCGTGCGCTACCCACGTGGCGCGGGCGTGGGCGCGGCCATCGAAACCGCACTGACCGCCTGGCCCTGGGGCAAGGGCGTGGTGCGTCAGCACGGCAGCCGCATCGCCATCCTGGCCTTCGGCACGATGCTGCACCCTGCGCTGGCCGCCGCGCAACGGCTGGGTGCCACGGTGGCCGACATGCGCTTCGTCAAGCCGCTGGACACCGAGCTGGTGCTTGAACTGGCCCGAACACACGACGCGCTCGTCACGGTGGAAGAGGGCTGCACGATGGGTGGCGCGGGCAGCGCGGTGCTCGAATGCCTGGCCGAAGCCGGGGTCACTGTGCCTGTGCTGCTGCTGGGCCTGCCGGACCGCTTCACCGAACACGGCGACCCGGCCACATTGCTGTCGATGTGCGGCCTGGACGCCGCGGGCATCGAAACCGCCATCCTGCAGCGTTTTGGCGGCCGGCCCACGCTGGCGGCCGTGAACAGCTGACGCTGCGCGCCGTTCAGACTGGCTGAACGGCGTCGTGTAATCCGCGCGACGGTGTCGGCGGGCAAACGGTGGCATTCTTGCGACCCTCATGACAAACCTCACCGACGCCCTGCACATCCCCGACACCCAGAGTGCGCCCGATGGCCGCCACCTGATCATCCAGCGTGTGGGGGTGAAGGACGTGCGCTACCCGCTGCAGCTGAACGTGGCCGGCGCGGTGCAATCCACCGCTGCGCTGTGGAGCCTGGACGTGGCCTTGCCCGCCGACAAGAAGGGCACCCACATGTCGCGCTTCGTGGCCTGGCTGGACGCCCTTGACGTGCCCATCGACGCGCCCACGCTGCGCAGCCGCCACGCCGCGATGCTGGACAAGCTGGGCGCCGGCGAAGGCCGCATCGAAGCCAGCTTCAGCTTCTTCCTGCGCAAGCGCGCGCCGGTGTCCGGTGTGCAGAGCCTGCTCGATTACCAAGGCCGCTGGATTTCGGAAACCCGTGCAGGTGTCACCACCTTGTGGGCCGAAGTCGCGGTGCCGGTGAAGAGCCTGTGCCCCTGCAGCAAGGAGATCAGCGACTACGGCGCGCACAACCAGCGTTCGCTGGTGACGATCCGCGTCGAGGTCAAGGACACGCTGCCCTGGGAACAGCTGGTGCGTTTTGCCGAAGACGCGGCCAGCTGCGAGATCTGGCCCATGCTCAAGCGTGCCGACGAAAAGTGGGTCACCGAGCGGGCCTACGAAAACCCCAAGTTCGTCGAAGACCTGGTGCGCGACGTGGCACTGGCGCTGAACGCCGATGCGCGGGTGGGGCGCTACACGGTGGACGTGGAGAACTTCGAGTCGATTCACAATCACTCCGCTTACGCCCGCATCGAACGCGGCTGATCTGCACCCGCTTTTCCTGACAAACCCCCGCGGGGCCCGACGGCTCCACGGGGGTTTTGCCTTGTGGGGCCGGTGCGGCGTGAACTTCCGCACACGCCAGGGGCCGTGTAGGAATTTGCCTGACAAGCGGCGCAGAAGAAGGGGGACTGCAGCCACGGAACTGGCCTGATGTGCGGGTGCATTTGTGATCTCTACAGTTCACTCCATCGACTCCCGCCCACCCCCAACAGCAAAGCCCACGACCATGACCTCTGAACAGATCCTTGCCGAAATCCGCGAAGCCAACCTGTCGTACCTGATGCTGGCGCAAAGCCTGATCCGCACCGACCGCGAACAAGCCCTGTTCCGCCTGGGCGTGAGCGAAGACACCGCCGCGTTGATCGGCACCTTGACGCCGGCGCAGATGATGAAGATCGCCGGTGGCAACACGCTGCTGTGCCGCTTCCGCATGGACGACGACATGGTGTGGAACCTGCTCACCAGCCACGGCAAGGGCGCCGCCAACGACGGCATGAGCCGCCTGCATGCATCTATCTTGATGGCGGGTCGCCATCAAGAAGCCGCATAGAACGAGAGCCCCCACGCTCCCTAACGGTCGCTGCCCCCCGAGGGGGCTCTTGCTACGGCCCGGCGAAGCCGGTTCCGTGCAAGGAACTTGATCAGACAACACACACATCCAGGACGGAGAACCCCATGGCACGCAGCAAGAGCATCCTCACCGAAGCCAAGCAGATCGAACGCGCGGTGACGCTGATCAACCTGGGCGCGCGCCTGCAGGTGCTGGAAAGCGAAACCGACCTCAGCTACGAGCGCCTGCTGCGCCTGTACAAGGAAGTCGCGGGCAAGAGCCCCAGCAAGGGACAGCTGCCGTTTTCCACCGACTGGTTCATGACCTGGCAGCCCAACATCCACGCCAGCCTGTTCCTGAACACGCATGAGTACCTGAACAAGGTGGCGGCGCTGGACGAGATCGACACCGTCATCAAGGCCTACCAGCTGTACTTGGAACACATGCAGTCGCAGGGCCTGGAGCCGCTGCTCAGCGTGACACGCGCCTGGCGCCTGGTGAAGTTCGTCGACAACGGCATGCTCACGATGACGGCCTGCAGCAAGTGTGGCGGTCACTTCGTGACGCACCCGCACGAGATCGCGCGCCACTATGTGTGTGGCCTGTGCAATCCGCCGGCACGCGCCGGCAAGGGCAAGCTGGCCGGTTCGCTGCAACTGGGCAACAGCCGCGCCGACGCTGCCGCCCACTGACGCCGCCTGGCGGGCAATTTTCACGGTCCGCGGTTCAGCTTTCTGCCGCAGCGGTCGATACAGCAAACAGCGCCTGGTTTTTCATTGCACGTCTCCTCCTGGCACAGTCATCTGTGCTTTCAGCGGGTCCCTCGGGACCCGCTTTTTTCTTGTGCGCGATGTTTCGGCCCTGGCGGGAACTTCACTTGGGCCCGGCCTGGCCGATATACGAAAGTACGGCACGCCCACCCGGTGAGCCAGGACCGACAGCCAACCCCCTGTGAAGCTCGTCCCCTTTTCGTCGCAGTACCTCCGGCTGAACGAACCGCTGCCCTTTGGCCTGCGCGACGCTGCGGGGCGCTTGCTGCTGGGCGCGGGCAAGGTCATCGACTCGCCATCGATGCTCGACGAACTCTCGCAACTGCCGCTGTTCTCTGACGAAGCAGAGTCGGCCGATTGGACACGTCGCCTGTCGGCTGCGCTGGACCAGGCCATCCGCCAGGGCGTGTCCTTGAAGGAAGTGGCGGCTGTGCGACCCGAAGCGGCCAGCCGCGAGGTGGCGACCCCTGTTGCAATGAGCTTGCCTGAACAGTGGCAAGAGCTGGTGTCCCACCTGGAGTCGTCGCTGCGCGACATGCGCGCGGGTGGTGATTGGCGTTCACGCCTGTTTGCGGTGCATGTCCGGGCGCGCCAGCTGGCGCAGAAGCGCTTGGATGGGTCGCTGTACCACCTGGTCTACGAAGCCGGGCATTCGACGCAAAAGTACAGCTGCCACCACGCGCTGCTGACCTTGCTGATCTGTGAACAGGCCGCACCGCTGCTGGGCTGGACGGCGCCGCAGGTGGACAGCCTGGGCCGCGCCGCGCTGACCATGAACGTGGCCATGCTGCGGCTGCAGGACCAGCTGGCGGTGAGCCACGTTCCGCCATCTGCCGAGATGCGCGCCGACATCGACGCGCACCCGACACAAGGCGCGCGCGCGCTGGCGGAAGCGGGCCTGGGCGACCCGCTGTGTTGCGCGGTGGTGGCGCTGCACCACGACGCTTCCCAGGCAGATGCGCCCCTGGCCGGTTTGCCCCCCGAACGCCAACTGGCCCGCCTGCTGCGGCGGGTGGACATCTTTGCCGCCAAGATCAGCCGGCGCGCCAACCGGGCGCCGATGTCGCCCGTGCAGGCTGCCCGCGAAGCCTGCCTGGGCGCAGGCGGTGTGCCCGACGAGATCGGCAGCGCCTTGCTGCGGGCCGTGGGCCTGTACCCGCCGGGCAGCTTTGTCGAACTGGCCTCGGGCGAGATCGGCATCGTGGTGGCGCGCGGGCGGCGCGCCAACTTGCCGTATGTGGCTTCGCTGGTGTCTTCCAGCGGCACGCCGTTGGGTGAACCGGCGCTGCGCGACACCCTGGACCGCCGCTACACCGTGCGCGCGGCCGTGCCGCCCAGCCAGGTGAGGGTGCGCCCACCACACGAACGTCTGCTGGCCATGCGCACCTGAGGCGCTGCTCGCGCGGACGGCACCTGCCGTGCCGACGGTGCTGCCGTCAGGACAGTTTTTGCACCTTTTTTCGCGCACTTGCGCATGCGCCCCGGCCGCCACACTGCCGGGCCATGCTCGAACCCCGCCTGCCATGAGCGCTGCTCAGGCGTCCCTTGCTCTGCTGCCGCGCCTGCCGTGGCCGCTGCCGGCGCTGGCGGCCTGGGCCCTGGCCTGGTTGGCGTGGTGGCTGGCTGCATGGGCTGGTGCGACAGCGGCGCTGGCGCTGGCCAGTGGCTTGCTGGCGGGGCTGGTGGTGGCGCTCGTTTTGCCCGGTTGCCAAGGCGTCTGGCGCCGCGGCCTGGCGGCCGCCGGCTTTCCCTTGTCGGCGTTTGCTCAGGGTGCGGCCAGTGCCTGGCCAGCCTGGGCCTGGCTGGCCTTGTTGCTGCCGCTGCTGCTGGCCTATCCGCTGCGGGCCTGGCGAGATGCGCCCTTTTTCCCCACGCCGCCCGGTGCCCTTGCCGGCCTGGACCGGGTGGTGGGCCAGCCTCAGCGTGTGCTGGACGCCGGCTGCGGCCTGGGTCATGGCCTGCGTGCCTTGCATGGCCTGTGGCCGCAGGCGCAGCTGCAAGGGGTGGAGTGGAGCCCGCTGCTGGCCTGGGCGGCCCGCATCCTGTGCCCGTGGGCCCATGTTCGCCGCGGCGACATGTGGGCTTCGAGCGATGCCGGCAGCTGGGCCGGCCACGATCTGGTCTACGTGTTCCAGCGCCCCGAGAGCATGCCCCGGGTTTGGAACAAGGCCTGCAGCGAGATGAGCGCCGGCAGCTGGCTGGTGAGCCTGGAGTTCGCCGTGCCCGGCGTCACGCCCCACAGCCGTCTGCAGCACGAAGGCCAGCGCCCGCTGTGGATCTACCGGCTGGCAGCCCGCAAACCCGGCTCAACCGCAGCGCAGCACGGCCGATAACACCCACATGCCCCGGCGGGCGCCTGTCCCTTGGGCATGCACGCCGGGCCCAGCTCTGAGGCCTTCCTCGCGGAACACGGTACATGTTCGTCATCATCGGTTGGGTTGTTGTGCTCGGTTGTGTGTTCGGGGTGTTCATCGCCCACGGCGGCAACATGGGCCCGATCCTGAAAGCGCTGCCCTGGGAAATGGCCATGATCGGCGGTGCCACGCTGGGTGCCTTCCTGGTCAACAACCAGATGAAGGTGATCAAGTCGACGATCGCCGGCACCGTGGCCTGCTTCAAGGGCAGCAAGTACACCAAGGCGCGCTACATGGAACTGCTGGCGCTGATGTTCGACATCCTGCAGAAGGCCCGCAAGGAAGGCCTGATGTCGATCGAAAAGGACGTCGAGGACCCGCACAGCAGCCCGCTGTTCCAGAAGTACCAGGCCGTGGGCAACGACCACCACGTCACCGAGTTCATCACCGACTACCTGCGCATGATGGTGTCGGGCAACCTGAATGCCCACGAGATCGAGTCCCTGATGGACAGCGAGATCGAGACCCACCACCACGAGGCGCATGCGTCGGTGGCGGCGATGCAGCGTGTCGCCGGCGGCCTGCCAGCCTTCGGCATCGTGGCCGCGGTGCTGGGCGTGGTGAAGACCATGGGCAGCGTCGGCCAGCCCCCTGCCGTGCTGGGCGCGATGATCGGCTCGGCCCTGGTCGGCACCTTCCTGGGCATTCTGCTGGCCTACGCCTTTGCCGAACCCCTGGCCGGCCTGATGGAGCAGAAGGTCGAAGAGGGCAGCAAGGAACTGCAGTGCATCAAGACCACGCTGCTGGCCAGCATGCAGGGCTACGCCCCGCAAGTGGCCATCGAGTTCGGCCGCAAGGTGCTGTACAGCGGCGACCGCCCGTCGTTCACCGAACTCGAGTCCCACGTGAAGGGCAAGAAGTGACCTCGCCCCTGAGCCGGCCGATCGAGGCCTTGCACGGAACCGGCTCCGCCGGGCCGTTGCAAGAGCCCCCTCGGGGGGTGGCGAAGGCGCGTAGCGACAAGCCTGGGGGTCACTGACCATGGCGGGAGATGCCAAGAAGCTGCAGCCGATCATCATCAAGCGCATCAAGAAGAGCGGACATGCCGCTCACGGGGGTGCCTGGAAGATCGCCTACGCCGACTTCGTGACGGCCATGATGGCCTTCTTCCTGTTGATGTGGCTGCTGGGCAGCACCACCGAAGGCGACAAGAAGGGCATCGCCGACTACTTCGGCTCGCCGCTGAAGCTGGCGCTGCTGGCCAGCGGCTCGGGCGCTGGTGATGCCAGTCATCTCGTCAAGGGCGGCGGCCAGGACCTGACACGCAGCACCGGCCAGGTCAAACGTGGTGACCTGGAGGCGCAGCGCTCCACGATCAACCTGCACCAGCTGAAAGCCGAGCAGATCCGTGCCGAGGTGGCCCGCCTGGAAAACCTGCGCAAGAAGGTCGAAGAAGCACTGGCCGGCAACCCCGAACTGAAGGGCCTGGCTTCGCAACTGCTGTTCGAGATGACATCCGACGGCCTGCGCATCCAGATCCTGGACGCAGCGCAGCGCCCCATGTTCGCCAGCGGCAGCCCACAGGTGCAGCCCCACATGCGCGATCTTCTGCGTGCGGTGGGCAGCCTGCTGGCCGATGTCCCGAACCGCCTGACCCTGGAAGGGCACACCGACGCCTTGCCCTTTGCGGGCGGGCCCGATCGCGCCTACAGCAACTGGGAACTCAGCGCCGACCGCGCCAATGCCTCGCGCCGCGAACTGGTGTCCGGTGGTCTGCCCGAAGACCAGGTGCTGCGGGTGCAGGGCCTGGCGGCCAGCAACCCCTTCGACCGCAAGGACCCCACGGCGCCGGGCAACCGACGCATCAGCATCGTCGTGATGACCCGCGAAGCCGAAGACCGCCTCTTCCGCATGTCCATCGACAGGCCACCCGAAGCTGCCCCCGCACCCCAGCCCGCCACCGAGCTGCCATCGCGGCCGGCCGAAACCGGCGCCCCGGACCTGCCCGCCAAGACCTCGGCCAAGGTCGGCGCCACCCAAGTGGCGGCGGCCCCGGTCTCAGGCTCAAGTCCGGTCGCCGATCACCGATAAACCCGACAGTTCTCTCATCCCCGAGCCACCGTGCAAGGCCAGCATCCATGAACACCACCGACCTGAAGTTCCTCATCGTCGACGACTTCTCCACCATGCGGCGCATCGTGCGCGGCCTGCTCAAGGAGATGGGCTGCAACAACGCCGACGAAGCCGAAGACGGCGTCGTGGCGCTGAACATGCTGAAGAACGGCAAGTTCGACTTCGTGGTGTCCGACATCAACATGCCCAACATGAACGGCTTCGATCTGCTCAAGGCAGTGAAGGCCGACGAGTCGCTGAAGCACCTGCCGGTGCTGATGGTCACGGCCGAAGCGCGCAAGGAAGACATCGTGCTGGCCGCGCAGAGCGGCGCCGCGGGCTACATCGTCAAGCCCTTCACGAAGGCGACGCTGGAAGAAAAAGTGCAGAAGATCCTGCAAAAGTTGGCCACGCCGGCTTGACGGTCAGAGGGAGCTCAGAACATGAAGATGGACGACGCCAACACCCTCAAGCCCGCCGAATCGCCGGCCGTGTCACCCGAGGTCTTTCAGCAGATCGGCACCCTGACGCGCCTGCTGCACGACACGATGCAGCAACTGGGTGTGATGCCCAAGCTGCAGACCGCCACCGAAGGCCTGCCCGACGCGCGCAGCCGCCTGAGCTACATCGCCAACAAAACCGCCGAAGCCGCCAACAAGGTGCTGAACTCGGTGGACCAGGCCAAGCTCGAACACGCGGCCATCAGCCGGTCCACGCACGAGATGGCGCAGGCCATCGTGGCCGACCCGGTGAAGGCCGTGGCTTCGGGCGCCGTGCTCAACTTCGTCAAGGACGTCGAGGCGCACACCGCCAACATCGACAACCACCTGACCGACATCATGATGGCGCAGGACTTCCACGACCTGACCGGCCAGGTCGTGGCCAAGGTGGTCAGCCTGGCCAACGAACTGGAAGACAGCCTGGTCAAGCTGCTGGTGCAGGTGGTGCCGCCCGACCAGCGCGAGAAGGTCGACTCCAGTGTGCTGAACGGCCCGGTGGTGAATGCCGAAGGCCGCACCGACGTGGTCACCGACCAGGGTGAAGTGGACGATCTGCTGGCCAGCCTGGGCTTTTAGCCGAGGTCGCCAACGGGTTCTCCAGCCTGGGGTTCCAGGCCCTGCAGATGTAAGCGGGGGCCGAACACGGCACCGTTTACCCCGCTTATCCCCCTCAAGTCTGCGCCGCATCGCGGCACCATGGCTGGGCTCCCTCGAGGAGCCCTTTTTGCATCCAGCGCAGCTGCTTGCACCCAGCCATGTCCGAATCCGCACAAGACCGCAAGCTACCCGCCACCGAGCGCAAGATCCAGAAGTCGCGTGCCGACGGCCAGGTGGCGCGCTCGCGTGACCTGGGGCACCTGGGTGCCATCGGCCTGGGTGTGGGCCTGCTGGCCTTCAGCGCCAGGCCCTTTGCCGACGAAGTGGGGCTGCTGCTGCAAACCGGCCTGCGTTTTGATGCAACCCTGCTGACGGACCCGGCTTCGATGGTGCACCGCCTGGCCGAGCTGGGCCTGCAGATGCTGATGCTGCTGGCGCCGCTGTTTGTTTCCGTCTGGTTGGTGGCCGTGGGCACCAGCGTGCTCAGCGGCGGCTGGAACTTCACCTTCAAGCCGCTGATGCCCAAGTTCTCGAAGGTCAACCCGATCAGCGGCCTGGGCCGGGTCTTCAGTGTCGATCAGCTCACCAACACACTGAAGGCCTGCCTGCTGGCGGTGCTGATGGGTGCAGTGGGTGCCGTCTACCTGGGCCAACACTGGATGTTGCATGTCGAGCTGCTGGCCATGCCGCTGCCGGCCGCGCTGGCCGCCGGTGCCGATCTGGTGCTCAGCGGGTTGCTGCTCGTCGCCGGCCTGCTGGCCGCCTTTGCGCTGGTGGACGTGCCGCTGCAGCGCCACCTGCTGCTGAAGCGCCTGCGCATGTCGGTCGAAGAAATGAAGAAGGAGTTCAAGGACGTCGAAGGCAACGCCGAGGTCAAGGGCCGCCTGAAGCAGCGCATGCGCGAACTCGCCAGCCGCCGCATGCTGGCCGCGGTGCCGCTGGCCGACCTGGTGGTCATGAACCCGACCCACTATGCGGTGGCGCTGAAGTACGACGAAAAGACGATGGCCGCACCCAAGGTCGTGGCCAAGGGTGCAGACCTGCTGGCACTGAAGATCCGCGACCTGGCGCGCGACAACAAGGTGCCGGTGCTGCAGGCGCCGCCGCTGGCGCGTGCGCTCTACGCCCACACCGAAGTCGACCAGGAAGTGCCGGCGCGCCTGTTCAGCGCCGTGGCGCAGGTGCTGGCCTGGGTCTACCAGCTGCGCGACGCGATGGCCGCTGGCCGTGGCATGGCGGCGCAGCCGCCGGTGCCCGAGGTGCCGGCCGACATGGACCCCCATACCCCGAAGCCGGAGCCTGAGCTGTGAACGGCCTGATGCAACAGATGAACAGCTGGTTCGGCGGAGACGACGGCGCTCGCGGCAAGGCCGTGAAGGCCCTGGTGCTGCCGACCTTCGTGGTGATGATGCTGGGCATGATGGTGCTGCCGCTGCCGGCTTTCGTGCTGGACCTGCTGTTCACCTTCAACATCGCGTTGGCTCTCGTCGTGATGATGGTCAGCGCGCAGATGGTCAAGCCGCTGGACTTTGCCGCGCTGCCCACGGTGCTGCTGGTGACGACGCTGCTGCGCCTGTCGCTGAACGTCGCTTCGACCCGCGTCGTGCTGATGGAAGGCCACACCGGCCCCGGTGCGGCTGGGCAGGTGATCGAGGCCTTCGGCCACTTCCTGATCGGTGGCAACTTCGCGGTCGGCCTGATCGTGTTTGCGATCCTGGTGGTCATCAATTTTGTCGTCGTCACCAAGGGCGCGGAACGCATTGCCGAAGTGGGCGCGCGGTTTGCGTTGGACGCGATGCCGGGCAAGCAGATGGCCATCGACGCCGACCTGAACGCCGGCCTCATCGACGAAAAGATGGCCCGTCAGCGGCGCCTGGAAGTGGCCGAAGAAGCCGACTTCTTCGGCAGCATGGACGGCGCCAGCAAGTTCGTGCGCGGCGACGCGATGGCGGGCTTGCTGATCCTGTTCATCACCATCGTCGGTGGTTTCATCATCGGCCTGTCGATGCACGGCATGAATGCCAGCCAGGCCGCCAGCAGCTACGTCACATTGGCGGTGGGCGACGCGCTGGTGGCGCAGATTCCGGCGCTGCTGATCAGCGTGGCCAGCGCGATGGTGGTGTCGCGCGTGGGCAAGGAACAGGACATCGGCACGCAGATCCGTGGCCAGGTCTTCGACTCGCCGCAGGCCTTGGGGGTCGCCGCCGGGGTGGTGGGCCTGCTGGGCCTGGTGCCGGGCATGCCGCACCTGGTCTTCTTGCTGGTGGCGGGCGGCCTGGGTGCACTGGCCTGGCAGCTGACCAAACAACGCCGCGCCGAGGCCATGAAACCCGAGCGGTCGGTGGGCAGCGACGTGCAGCCGGCCAACGCCGAAGCCACCTGGGACGACCTGACGCCGGTGGACACCCTGGGCCTCGAGGTGGGCTACCGCCTGATCGCGCTGGTGGACAAGGCCCGCAACGGCGACCTGCTGTCGCGCATCAAGGGCGTGCGCAAGAAGTTCGCGCAGGACGTGGGCTTCCTGCCGCCGCCGGTGCACATCCGCGACAACCTGGTGGAGCTGAAGCCCGGCATGTACCGCGTCATGCTGCGCGGGGCCGTGGTGGGCGAGGCCGAGGCCAACCCGGGCATGTTCCTGGCCATCAACCCGGGCGGCGTGTCTGCTTCGGTTCAGCAGCAACTGCCCGGTACCAAGACCACCGACCCCGCCTTCGGCCTGCCGGCAGTCTGGATCGACGAACGCCACAAGGAGATGGCGCAAATGGCCGGGTTTACGGTCGTTGATTGCGCCACCGTCGTGGCGACCCATCTTTCACACTTGATGCAGGTGAACGCGGCGCGTCTGCTGGGCCGGGTCGAAACCCAGTCCCTCGTGGAACACGTCACCAAACTGGCCCCCAAACTGATCGAAGACGTCGTGCCCAAGATGGTCGGAATCGCCACCCTGCAACGTGTGCTGCAACTGCTCCTGGAAGAGGGCGTGCACATCCGCGACATGCGCTCGATCGTCGAATGCCTGGCCGAACACGCCGCCACCGCCACCGACCCCGCCGAGCTGGCCCGCCGCATCCGTGTGCACCTGGCGCCGGCCATCGTGCAGCAGATCTATGGCCCGGTGAAGGAACTGGACGTGATCGCACTCGCCCCCGAACTGGAGCGCCTGGTCACGCAGGCCCTGAATTCCCCGCACGGTGCAGCGCTGGACCCCGGTGTGGCCGACACGCTGAGCCGCAGCGCCGCCGACACCGCACGCCGCCAGGAAGACCTGGGGTTGCCAGCCTGCCTGCTGGTGCCCGACCTGATCCGCGCGCCCATGGCGCGGCTGCTGCGGCGCGCAGCACCTCGCCTGAAGGTGCTGGGCCACAGCGAAATTCCTGAAACCCATTCGATCCGCATCGGTTCGATCATCGGAAGCCCGGCATGAACGTCAAACGCTTCACCGCCCGCACCAGTCGCGACGCGCTGGCCCTGGTTCGCCAGGCCTTCGGCGACGACGCCGTGGTCATGAGCACCCGCCCTTGCGCCGAAGGTGTCGAGGTGCTGGCCATGGCGCCGGAAAGTGTGCAGCAACTGGAACGCATTGGCGCCGCGGCCGACATGGCCAGGCCGCGGACCAATGTCGTGCAGCCGCGTGAGACGGCGGCGCCCACGGTGCCGGCCCTGTCCGCGTCGCCGGTTGCCCGGCCCGCCGCCCCGCCCGTGGTGCGCAGCGGCGAACGCCTGGAACCCACCTTCGACGACAGCGTGGCGCTAGACGTGGAACAGCTGCAGATGAGCACGCTGTCCTTCCAGGACTACGTGCGCGACCGCATGCTCAAGCGCCGTGAAGCGCAGCTGGCAGCCGAGGCGTCGATCGAAGCCGCCGCCCCGGCGCCGGTGGCACCCCCTGTCGTTTCACCGATTGCCGCGGCGCGCACACGCCTGGCTGCCGCGCGCGCCGTGCCGGTGCTGCGCGATGAACTGGCCGCACCCGACCCCGTGCTGGCCCAGCCTGCACCCATGGCCATGGCGGCTGCCATGCCCGCCGTGCCCGCTGCGCCAGCCGTGGCGCCAGCCAGCCACGCCGAACAGATCGAGATGATGGGTGAACTGCGCTCGATGCGCGGCCTCATCGAACAGCGCTTCGGTGCGCTGGCCTTCATGGAAAAGCTGCAGCGCCATCCGCGCCAGGCCCAACTGGCGCAGAAGCTGCTGGGCTGCGGCTTTTCGCCGGCACTGATCAGGAAGCTCGTCGAAGGCCTGCCGGCCGACGTCGAAGAGCTCACGTGGGCCTCGGGTGTGCTGGAACGCAACCTGGCCACCGCCGAGCGCGAAACGCCGCTCGAAGACGCGGGCGGCATCTTCGCCCTCATCGGCGCCACCGGTGTCGGCAAGACCACCAGCACTGCCAAACTCGCAGCGGCCTTTGCGGCGCGCCACGGCGCCGCCGAACTGGGCCTGATCACGCTGGACGCCTACCGTGTGGCGGCTCACGAACAACTGCGCACCTACGGCCGCATCCTGGGCGTGCCGGTGCACACCGCACACGACCGTGCCAGCCTGGAAGACCTGCTCGACCTGCTGTCGGCCAAGCGCATGGTGCTGATCGACACCGCCGGCATGGCGCAACGCGACAGCCGCACACGTGAACTGCTCGAGATGATCTCGCACCGCTCGGTCAACCGCCTGCTGGTGGTCAATGCTTCGGCGCAGGGCGAAACCATCGAGGACCAGCTCGCAGCCTACGCCGCCCCTTCGTGCCGCGGCATCGTGCTGTCCAAGCTGGACGAGGCGGTGAAGCTGGCGCCGGCGCTGGACTCGATGATCCGCCACAAGCTGAAGGTCATCGCGGTGGCCAACGGCCAGCGCGTGCCCGAAGACTGGCACCGCCTGAGCGCCAATGCCTTGGTGCAACGGGCGCTCAAGGCCGCCGGCGGCCCGGCCTGGCGCCTGGACGACAGCGACGTGAACCTGGTGTTTGCCGGCATGCCCGCCGCGCGCCAGCCGGCCGCTGCGCTGGCCCGCCACTGAGCCCGGCGTCGAGTCCGACATCACGCCCGACATGCACGACTTCTACGCCCCCTCGCGGCCCGCGCCACTGGACCAGGCCGACGGCCTGCGCCGCATGTTTGCCGGCCGCCGCCGTGTGGTGCTGCCGCTGGTGGCCAACCCCTATGCCACCTTCAGCGGTGTGGTGCTCGACCGCCTGGCCGCCGTGCTCGCAGCGCAGGGTCGTCAGGTGCTGGTGGTGGACGCGTCGTCGACCTCGCCGCCCAGCCACGAGATGGCCGCGCTCGACCTGGCGGCCTGCGTCGAAACCGTTTCTTCGCACGTGGCCTACCTGCCGGCCGGTGGCCTGCCGATGGCCTATGTCGACACCCGCGGCTGCGCCGGCGGTTTCATCGACGCGATGCAACGTGCCGCACCACAAGCCGAGGTGATGCTGCTGCACGCCGATGCACAAGACCTGGCGCGCATCTTCAAGCGCCGGGCTGCACGGCCCCTGTTGATCGGCGCCGACCAGCCCGACAGCATCAAACACGCCTACGCCGGCGCCAAGCTGCTGGTGCAGCGCTGTTCGCTGATGACTTTCGACCTGCTGCTGGCCGCGCCGCCGCAGTCGCCGCGTGTGTCGGCCATTGCACAAAGCCTGGCCGGCTGCGCCGAAACTTTTCTGGGCGCGGTGCTCCTGCACACCGCGCTGATCGACCCCGCCGGTGATCCCGGCGCTGCACCCGATGCCGCACTGGCCAACCTGCTGGCCGCGCAGCTGGCACTGGACGACACGCTGACCGACACGGGCCTGCGCCCGCTGCCATCAGTACCGTCCCGCGCTGCGCAAACTGCCCGAACCGTTCTCCGATAGAGGCCCACCATGTACACCGCCAAGGGACAACTCGACGCCGGCGCACTGCTCAAGCAGTACAGCCCCCTGGTGCGCCGCCTCGCGCACCAGATGATCGCCAAGCTGCCAGCCAACGTCGAACTGGACGACCTGATCCAGGTGGGCATGATCGGCCTGTCCGACGCGCTGTCGCGCTTCGACCCGGGGCAGGGGGTGCAGTTCGAGACCTTCGCCACCCAGCGCATCCGCGGCGCCATGCTCGACGAGCTGCGTGGCAACGACTGGATGAGCCGCGGCGACCGCCGCCACCAGCGCAGCATCGAAGCGGCGGTGCACAAGCTGGAGCAGCGCTTCGGCCGTGCCCCCAACGAAGGCGAGATTGCGCGCGAGATGGGCCTGAGCCTCGAGGACTACCAGTCGCTGCTGGGCAAGGTGCGTGGCACCCAGCTCATCTACCTGGAAGACATGAGCGGTGACGACGGCGACGACGACTACCTGGACCGCCACGTCATCGACAACGAATCGAATCCCATTGCCCGCCTGCAGGACCAGCGCATGCGCGAAGCGCTGGTCGAGGCCATCAAGAACCTGCCCGAACGAGAGCAGTACGTGATGAGCATGTACTACGAACACGACATGAACCTGAAGGAGATCGCCGCCGTCCTGGGCGTCACCGAAAGCCGCGTTTGCCAGTTGCACAGCCAGAGCATCGCGCGGCTGCGCACCCGGCTGCGGGAGTGGTAGGCCGCGGGCGCCCGTTCGCCCTTGCACCCGACCACTTTCGCGCCCCAGCCCGAGCAGTCCCACCCCCCGGAGACACCCCACCATGTTTGCTGCCTTCAAGCGTAACGCCGCACCGTCCGCAGCTGTCGCGCCCGACAGTGCCGCCACGACCGAAACGACGGCCGCCGACAAACAAAGTGCCGTGCTGAAGATCAGCCAGCGTGCGTCGACCCTGGGCCGCGAGGCGGCCGAGGTGCGGGGTGTGCTGGACGACACACAGAAGATCGCCACCGCCCAGGCCGCCGCCGTCCAGGCCCTGAGCAGCCAGTTGCAGCAGGTGGTGCAGGCTCAGGCCGGCATCAAGCAGGAAGTGGAACTCGGCCTCAAGGCCGTGGGCCAGGTGGGGGACGCGGTGCAGGGCGTGGGCGACGAAGTGGGTGGCATCGTGCAGACCCTGCGCGAGGTGTCTGCCGCCGCACAAGAGATCACGCAGATTGCCCTGCAGACCCGCCTGGTGGCTTTCAACGCCTCGGTCGAAGCCAAGCGTGCCGGTGAAGCCGGGCGTGGGTTTGCCGTCGTCGCCGACGCGGTGAAAGACCTGGCGGGCAAGGTCGAGAGCTCGTCGAAGGCCATCATGGGCACCGTGAAGCAACTCGACCGCCGCATCGAAGGCCTGTCGCGCGAAGTCAGCCGCAGCGAAGACACCGAGTCGCAGGGCAGCGTGCACCGGGCCCTGGCCGTGGTGGGGCAGGGCGTTCGCCGCATCCACGAGGCCAGCGAACACAGCGGCCAGGTGTGCAGCGGACTGGAAGGCCAGATGGTGCACATCGAAGGCGAAATGCGCCGCACGACGTCGGCGCTGGACGCCGCACTCAAGCGCACCGACACCTTCCTGACCATTTCCGAGCAGCTCATCGAGACCGTGGCCGAATGTGGCATTGCCACCGAAGACACGCCCTACATCCGCGCGGCGCAGCAGGCCGCCGGCCAGATTGGCCAGCTGCTGGAAGACGCCTTGCGCACCGGCGCCGTCACCGAGCAGGAACTGTTCGACGAACGTTACCAGCCCGTCGCGGGCAGTGACCCGGCGCAGGTGACGACCCGCTTCGTGGCCTTGGCCGAGCGCCTGTTCCCGCAGGTGCAGGAAAAGTTGCTGACGCTGTCGGACAAGGTGGTGTTCTGCATCGCGGCCGACCGCAACGGCTATATCGCCTGCCACAACCGCCAATACAACCAACCGCAGCGTGCCGGCGACCCGGTGTGGAACGCCGCGCACTGCCGCAACCGGCGCATCTTCAACGACCGCACCGGCCTGGCTTCGGCGCGCAACCAACGCCCCTTCCTGCTGCAGACCTACCGCCGCGACATGGGCGGCGGCAACTTCGTGCTGTTGAAGGAAGCTGCGGCACCGATCCCGGTCAAGGGCCGTCACTGGGGTGGCTTGCGCCTGGCCTTCAAGTTCTGAGGACCAGCGCCTGCCGCTTGTCGCGAACCTCGCGGCCTTCGCGGCCGGTTTCCACCAGGCGCAGTGAGGGCGGTGCTTCGTGCACCGTGCCGCGCCCGGCGGCCTTGGCGCTGTAGCAGGCCATGTCGGCCGCAGCCAGCCAGGCTTCGGCATCGGCCATGCCGCTGTCCAGCACCGCCATGCCCACGCTGCAGCTCACGCTCAGCACCTGGCCCTGCCAGTCCAGGCGCACGTCGGCCACGGCCTGGCGCACTTCTTCGGCCACACGGGCACCCACGGCGGCCGGACAGCGTTCGAGCAGCAGCGCAAACTCGTCGCCGCCCAGGCGCACCACCAGGTCGCCCGACCGCACACGGGCATTCATGGCCGCCGCCACGGCACGCAGCATCGCGTCGCCCGCAGCGTGCCCGTGTTGGTCGTTGATGGGCTTGAATCGGTCCAGGTCCAGCACCAGCAGCGCCGCGGGCTGGGCCCGCGTGAGCATGGCGAACATGGGCTGCAGGCGGGCTGTCAGTGCAGCACGGTTGGCCAGGCCGGTCAGCGGGTCGTGCGTGGCGGCCCACTGCAGCGCGTGTCGCGCCGCCACTTCGTCGGTGGCGTCGCTGATGGTCCAGATCGTGCCTTCGGCCGGGTCCGTCCAACTCACCGGCTGGGCGCGCAGGCAGGCCGGAAACCGGGTGCCATCGGCCCGCAGCAGCTCCCATTCACCGACATGGGGCTGTCCACGTGCAAACGCTTCGGTCAGCTGCTGGGTCAGCCGCCGGTGGTCTTCGTTCGATGCGACCATGAATTGCATCGGCTGGCCCAGCAGGGCTTCTTCGGTGGTGCCCAACAAGCGGCACAGGGCCTGGCTGACCCGTTCGAAGCGGTATTGCGACGTCAGCGCAATGCCCACGGGCGCCGCGAGCATCAATGAGTGCAGCTGGTCCAGGCTGCGTGCATTGGCCCGTTCAAGCGCTTGCCGCTCGCCCAGCACCTGGCGCAGCGCCGTTTCGAGGCTGCCGATTTCACCTTGGGCGCCGGGCCAGCCTTGGTCGGCCTGCAGGCCGGGGTCGAAAAGGCGCTGCGCGCGTGCCTGCAAACGCGCCAGGGGCCGCAAAAGACACTGCAGCCACACGGCCAGCAGCAGGCAGGCGATCAACACACTGATGGCTGCCCACTGCAGGGCCTGGCTGCGGCCGGCCGCCAGCGGTTGCAGGATCTCGGCCTTGGGGCGCAGCCGCCACACCAGCCAGTCCGGGCCCGCCACACCGGCCATGGCCACCACGTGCAGAGGGTCGTCGAAGGCCAGGCCGACGGGCTCGATGGGTGAGCCGGCGTGGCGCCAGCGCGCCACGCCAGAGGCCATGCGGGTTTCGGCTGCCATCGCCACGCCGATCAGCGCCGGGTCGGGATGGGCCACGAAGATGCCGTGTGCGTCGGTCACGGCCACCAGCAGGTCGCTGTCTGCTTCGGCCGGTTCGACCAGGCCGGCCAGCACATTGCGCGACTTCAGGCGCAGGCCAGCGGCCAGCAGGGCCACGGTGCGGCCGTCGCGCAGCACCGGTTGCACGAGGATGAGCGCAGGCTGGTCGCTGACGCGGCTGACGATCACGTTCGACACCACCGGCACGCCCTCGGCCAGGGCTCGTTGCAGGTAGGGACGGTCGCCCAGATCAATGCCGGGGCGCCGGAAGCCCTTGTCGTCGTGGATCAGTTGCATGCGACCGGCGTCGTCAGCGAAAAAGACGCTGTCGAACGCGCTCAGCAGCAATGGCCAGTCGCGCAGGCGCTTTTCCAGCGCGTCCACCGAGGCCAGGTCCTGTGGCTGCAGATGGCGTGCAGCAATGGCCAGCATCTTGAGTTGCGCTTGCACCCGAAATGCCAGCTCGTCGGCGCTGCGGGCCGCTTCGTTGACCTCGAGCTGCTGGCGCGTGGACAGCATGTCGCGCTCGGCACCTTGCAGCAGTGCGCTGGTCGACACGCCGATGGCCAGCGCCAATGCCACCACGCTGCCGATCAGCAGCCTGGCCTTCAGGGAACCGAGTGTGCGAGACAACCAGTGCATGGGGGTGCCTTGTGGGCGGCCCGACCGCTTGTGATGGGCCGGTGCCTGACAGGTTGTCGGCGCTTTGGCCGACGACCTGAAACTTCAGCGTCACCCCAGCAAGCACAAAGCCGGCATCTGCCGGCTTTTGCGCATGGGATCAGCTTGTTCGATCAGGCGTGCAGGCTGCCGCCGGTGTGGACCTGGCGTTCGTTGCCGCCGTGGGCGCCGTACAGGGACGAGGGCGCCACACGCGGTATCAGCACATCGATGGCGCGGTCGAGCGATGCGGTGGCGCGGGCCAGCGCTTCACGTTGAGCCGCCACCTGTCCACCGGCCTGCGCCAGGCGGTGGCGCAGCGGCATCGGCACACCGCCACTGCGGGCGGCGCGGGCAAAGTGGTCCACGGCCGCGGACAGGGCCAGGTGCAGGCCGGCGGCCACGCGGTCCACCGCGGCGGCGTCTTGTTGGTGCAGGGCCAGGCCCAGTGCCAGCAGCTGCTGCTCGACAGCCACCAGGGGTTGTTCGAGGTCGGCGGCGTGGGTGCTGGCCTTGGCTTCGCTGGCCGTCTGGACGGCGTTCAATTCACGGGGGGAGTGGATCATGCCGGTGCCGCCGAATCAGCTGGGCTTGCGGCCCAGCAGTTCTTCGGCGTTGACGATCAGCTTGTCGGCGATCGCCTCGGCATTGATCTTGAACTGGCCGTCGCGAATGGCCTGAGCGATGCGTTCGACCTTGGCGGTGTCGAACGTAGGGTCGGAGGACACCCCCGAAAGCGCAGAAGCTGCAGGCGACAAGGCCACCTGGGCGCTGGCCTCGGCCGGCATCGAGGCGGCTACCGCCTTGCGCTCGGGCGCGGCGGGGGCCACCGGGGGTTTGTTATCGAGAGGACCGATCTTCATGATGAGCTCCTGTCAGGGGCACGGCTGGGGTGCACACCCAACGACATGAACGCTGTATCGGACGCCCCGGTGCCGGACTTTAGCCCTGAGTGCAGGATTTTCTTCGAACCCCCCGAAGCAGGGGGTTCTTCACGGACGACCGGTGCCACCGGTGCCACCGCGGGCCACTTCGACGGGCTCACAGCGCGACCTCGACGCGGTTGTGGCCGACCGCCTGGCCCACCAGCACACGGCCGGCGTCGGTGCGCACGCGCACCCGCTGGCCCTCGAAGCCGGGGCCCAGGGCCTGGCCTTCGGCGCTGATGGCAAACCCCAGGCCCTGGGCCACGATGCGCACCATGTCGCCCTGCGCAAACCATTGGCGCGCTTTCAGGTCGGCGGCACGCAGCGGCTGGCCGGCGGCCACCGGCCGCGCCAGCACCCGGCCTTGCAAGGCCTGAGGCGTGGCGGTGGGTGCGGTCGACGCGGCGGCCCAGTCGACTTCGGCCGAGGTCATCTGCGAGCTGTCGAGCTGGGCTCCCATGGGCAGCGCGGCTGCTGCCACCGCCGCCGGGGCCCACACCTGCACCGTCACCGGCAGGTAGACCTGCCAGGCCACGGGCCCTTTCAGGCAGCGCAGACCCACGCGGCTGCGGCCCCAGGCGGGCACACCGGCGGGCAGGAAGGCCTGCACCTGATCACAAGGGGCCAGTTTCAGCCGCGGGTCCAGCGTGCCGGGCAGTGCCACCACCCGCGCCTGCGGTGGCGCCACGGCCAGGGCGGCCTGGCGCGACAGGTCGAGCGCCTGCAACAGAACCGCCGAAGGCAGCGCCGGCGGCCCGGTCGGCAGTGCCAGCGCGGGGCACGACGCCAGGGCCACCGACAACAGGCGGGGGACCAGAGGCGCAGCGCAGCGCGCGGACAGGAGAAGTTTCACGGAACGGACTGTAAGCAGCGGTGGCCGGCCAGCGGGTCGGGAAAAGGCGCCTTTCCGGCCACTTATTCCCGCGCTTGCTGCCGACCCGGCCTACCAGAATGAGCTCAAGGCCCGTGAAGTGCGGCCGAGAGCCCGCCAGACCGAAGGAGCCTCCGACCATGATTCCCCGCCTGACCGCCGCGCTGGACTTCCAGGCCCAGGCCCTGACTCTGCGTTCGGAACGCCAGCGGCTGATCGCCAGCAACATCGCCAACGCCGACACGCCGGGTTACCAGGCGCGCGACTTCGACTTTGCCGCCACGCTGCGCGCTGCCGCCGCCGCCCGCGACCCGGCCGGCCAGGGTGGCATCGCCGCCGGTGTGTTGCCGCGCACCACCGCCAGCGGCCAGATCCAACCCACGCTGCGTTACGTGCAGCCGAACCAGACCAACCTGGACAGCAACACGGTGGACATGGACCGCGAACGCGGCAATTTCATGGACAACGCGCTGAAGTACGACGCCACGCTGCGTTTCATCAACGGCACCGTGCGCACCACGCTCGAAGCCATGCGCAGCCACACACAAGGTTGACCGCCATGAGCATGCTTCGCATCTTCGACGTCGCCAGCAGCGCCATCAGCGCGCAGAGCCAGCGCCTGAACGTGGTGGCCTCCAACCTGTCCAATGCCGACACCGTGGCCGGCCCCGATGGCACGGCCTACAAGGCACGTCAGGTGGTGTTCCAGACCGCGCTGATGGGCCCGCCCGGCCAGCAGGCCGCCAGCGCCGGCGTGCGTGTGTCCACGATCACCGAAGACAACACCCCCGGCCGCCGCGTGCTCGACCCCAAGCACCCCAGCGCCGACGAGCAGGGTTATGTCACCTACAGCAACGTCAACCCGGTGGAGGAGATGGTCAACATGATCTCCGCCTCGCGGTCCTACCAGAACAGCGTGGAAGTGATGAACACCGCCCGCAACCTGCTTCAGAAAACATTGCAGATGGGGCAGGGCTAGTCGCCCGGCCGCAGCTGAACAAGGACCGCCATGAGCACCGCCGCCGCCGTCAACCCCTACGCCGCGCTGAACGCCGCGACGTCCAGCACCAAGACCGCCAACGAAGCCGGCAGTGCCGACCGTTTCCTGAAAGGACCCGCTGAACCCGATGGACAACGCGCAGATCACGAGCCAGATGGCGCAGATCAACACCGTCAACGGCATCGAGCAGCTCAACACCACGGTCGAAGGCCTGACCGGCCAGTTCATGCAATTGCAGACGCTGACCGGCGCCTCGCTGGTGGGCCGCGACGTCACGCTCAAGGGCAACAAGCTGGCCATTGCCGGCGGCGTCGGCGTCGGCGGCTTCGACCTCTCGTCCACCGCAGACCGCGTCAAGGTCGAGGTGCTCAACCCGGGTGGCAGCGTCGTCGACACGATCGAACTCGGCGCCGAAACCGCCGGCCGCCACGCCTTCACCTGGCCTGCCGCCAGCCTGCCCGACGGCGCCAACTACAGCTTCCGCGTCACCGCCACCGCCGGCGCCGCCACCGTGGCCACCACGCCACTGATGCGCGACCGCGTCGATTCGGTCAACACCAGCGGCAACAACCTGATGCTGAACACCCGCACCAGCGGCCCCGTCGCCTACAGCGACATCAAGGCCTTCAACTGAACCCCCCACCGCAGGAAACCCCATGAGCTTCCAACAAGGTCTGTCCGGACTGAATGCCACCAGCAAGAACCTGCAGGTCATCGGCAACAACATCGCCAACGCCAACACCTTTGGCGCCAAGGTGTCGCGGGCGGAGTTCTCGGACATGTACGCGGCCGCGCTCAGTGGCGCCGGCACCAACAGCATCGGCATCGGCACCTCGCTGGCTGCCGTGGCGCAGCAGTTCACCCAAGGCAACATCAAGACCACGGAGAACCCCATGGATCTGGCGATCAACGGGGCCGGGTTCTTCCAGGTCACCGACGAGAAGAGCCCTGTCACCTTTTCACGCAACGGCCAGTTCAAGGTCGACCGCGATGGCTACATCGTCAACAACTCGTTGCAGAAGCTGATGGGCTATGCGGCCGACGCGACGGGCCAGATCCAGCCGGGCCTGGCCGTGCCGCTGCAGCTGCCCACGGGCGGCGTGGCGCCGTCGCCCACCACCAACATCGAAGTGGAGATGAACCTGGACTCCCGCAGCCGCGTCACGCTGCCGACGGCCGGACCCCAAGTCGACTTCAACGACGCCGACACCTACAACAACGCCACCACGCTGACCGTCTACGACGACAAGGGTCAGGAAGTGGCGCTGACCTACTACTTCCAGAAGGCCGCCAACGACAGCTGGAACGTCTACGCCACGGCCAACGGCGACACCATTGCCGGGTCAGCCGGTGCACCGCTGCCGATCACCACCATCGACTTCGCCCCCGACGGCAGCGCGCCGCTGTCGCCCGCAGGCCCGGTGGTCTTCGACGTGCCCGTCACCACCAACGCCAATGGCGCCATCACGATGCCCCTGGTGGGTGTCGAGCTGAACCTGCGTTCGGCCACCCAGTTCGGCTCGGCCTTCGGTGTCACCGACATGCAGCAGGACGGTTTTTCGGCCGGTCAGTTGACGGCCATCGCGGTCGAGCCCAACGGCATCATCACCGCGCGCTACAGCAACGGCCAGTCGCGTCCGGCGGGCCAGGTGGAGTTTGCCAACTTCCGCAACCCGCAAGGCCTGCAGCCGGTGGGCGACAACGGCTGGGCGCGCACCTTCGCGTCGGGCGACCCGGTGATGGGTGTGCCCGGTGACGGCAACCTGGGAGTGCTGCAGTCGGGTGCGCTCGAAGAAAGCAACATCGACCTGACCGGCGAGCTGGTCAACATGATCACCGCGCAGCGCATCTACCAGGCCAATGCGCAGACCATCAAGACGCAGGACCAGGTGCTGCAGACGCTTGTCAACCTGCGCTGAACACCGGTAGGCCGCGATGGACCGCCTGATCTACCTGTCGATGGCCGGGGCCAAGGCCACGATGCAGCGGCAGGACACGCTGGCCAACAACCTGGCCAACGCATCGACCAACGGTTTCCGTGCCGAGATGCAGGCTTTCCGCGCCGTGCCGGTGCTGGGCAATGGCGCCAGCACGCGGGTCTACGCACTCGAATCCACCATCGGCCACGACACCCGCTCGGGCCCGGTGCAAAGCACCGGCCGTTCACTGGACGTGGCGATGCAGGGCAACGCCTGGCTCGCGGTGCAGGGTCTGGACGGCACCGAGGCCTACACCCGTGCCGGCTCGCTGCAGGTCAATGCCGAAGGCCAGCTGGTCACCACCGGCGGCCTGCCCGTGCTGGGTGACGGCGGGCCCATCACCGTGGGCGTCAACGCCGCGGTGGAAGTGGCCATCGACGGCACCATCACCACCACCACGGGCACCGGCCGGCCGCAACAGGTGGGCCGCCTGAAGCTGGTGAGTTCCGAAGCCCCTCTGCTTCGCGGCGAAGACGGTCTGTTCCGCGCTGCTGACGGCGACCTGCCGGCCGACCCCGCTGCGCGTGTGCAGACCGGCGCGCTGGAAGGCTCGAACGTGAGCCCGGTCGAAACCATGGTGGCGATGATCGCTGCCGCCCGCCAGTTCGAGCAGCAGATGAAGATGCTGCAAGGTGCCGAACAGCGCGAGCAAGGCGCCGCCAAGCTCTTGGCGCCGCAGTAGCGGGGTAGCCCGCGCCGCGCTGCGGGCGCAGAAGAAAGAAGGCCGGTTCGCCGGCCTCTTTTTCGCCCGTCGCAGACCTTCAGTGGCGCCGAAGATGGCCTACCCACTGAAGGACACGCTCACCATGATCCGCTCCCTCTGGATCGCCAAGACCGGCATGGAAGGTCAGCAGACCAAGCTGGACACCATCTCGAACAACCTGGCCAACGTCGGCACCAACGGCTTCAAGCGCGCCGGCGTGGTGTTCGAAGACCTGATGTACCAGAACCTGCGCGCCGCCGGTTCGGCCACGGGTGAACAGAGCCAGCTGCCCACGGGCCTGCAGGTGGGCCTGGGTGTGCGCGCTGCGGCGACCACGCGCAACTTCACGCAGGGTACGCTGCAGCAGACCGGCAACAACTTCGACATCGCCATCAAGGGCCAGGGCTTTTTCCAGGTGCAGATGCCCGACGGCACCACCGGCTACACCCGCGACGGCGCCTTCCAGGTCGACGCCAATGGCGCGCTGGTCACCACCGCCGGTTACGCCGTGTTGCCCGGCATCACGGTGCCGCCCAATGCCACCAGCTTCAGCGTCAGCCCCGACGGCACCGTCAACGCCACCGTGCCGGGCCAGGTGGCGCCGCAGGTGCTGGGGCAGCTGCAGCTGGCCGCCTTCATCAACCCGGCTGGCCTGGAGTCGCTGGGGGGCAATCTGTACGCCGAAACCGCCGCCTCGGGCACACCGGCAGCCGGTGCGCCCAACAGCAACGGCCTGGGCGCGGTGCAAAGCGGCTGGGTCGAAGGCAGCAACGTGAATGTCGTCGAAGAACTGGTGTCGATGATCGCCACCCAGCGGGCCTACGAACTGAATTCCAAGGCCATCCAGACCTCGGACCAGATGCTGCAGCGTCTGTCGCAGCTGTGATGGTCACCATGCTTCGCATCGCGCGGCAACTGCTGCTGCTGTCACCGGCCCTGCTGGCAGGCTGTGTGTGGCTGGGCCCACGTGTGCAGGTGGCCGACACCGCGCCAGTGCAGGTGGCGGCGCTGCCCGTGCCGGTGGCCGGCAACGGGTCCATCTTCCAGTCCGCCAGCTACCGGCCGCTGTTCGAAGACCACCGCGCGCGCCTGGCCGGCGACACGCTGACGGTGCAGATCGTCGAGAAGGTCAGCGCCACGCAGAAGTCCACCAGCACAGTGGACAAGGGCGGCACGCTGTCGGCGTCGATCACCGCGCTGCCCGGCGTGCGGCCTTCGGCCTTTGCACGGGCCACCGCCGACGCGACCAGTGGCAACAACTTCGAAGGCAAGGGCACCACCGAAAGCAGCAACGACTTCAGCGGCACCATCACCGTGGTGGTGCGCAGCGTGCTGCCCAACGGCCACCTGCTGATCGCCGGCGAAAAGCAGATCGGCGTGAACGAAAACGTCGACGTGTTGCGCTTCTCAGGGCAGGTCGACCCACGGGCCATCCAGCCTGGCAACTCGGTCACCAGCGGTGCCATCGCCAATGTCAGGCTCGAACAGCGCGGGCGTGGCCAGCAAGCCGAGGCCCAGGCCATCGGCTGGTTGTCGCGCATTTTCCTCAGCGTGATGCCGATCTGATGGGGACGACGATGCAGGACCATTCCGAACGTCAGTCCGAACGCCGCGTGCTCTGGGTCGTGGTGTTGGCCTTCCTGGCGGCCAGCACGGCCATCTGGTGGCCCCTGCCGGCCAGTGCCGCGGTGCGCGTGAAAGAAGTGGCCGCTGTGCAAGGCGTGCGCAGCAACCAGTTGCTGGGCTACGGCCTGGTGGTGGGCCTGGATGGCACCGGCGACCAGGCCACGCAGACACCCTTCACGACGCAAAGCCTGAACGCGCTGCTGCAGCAGATGGGCGTGACGCTGCCGCAAGGCGTGACGATGAGCCCCAAGAACGTGGCCGCGGTGCTGGTGACGGCCCAACTGCCGCCCTTTGCACAGCCGGGCCAGGCCATCGACGTCAACGTCTCTTCGCTGGGCAACAGCAAGAGCCTGCGCGGCGGCACCTTGATCGCCACGCCGCTGAAAGGCGCCGACGGCCAGATCTACGCGCTGGCCCAGGGCAACCTGATCGTCGGCGGCGCAGGCGCGGCAGCCGGTGGCTCGAAAGTGCAGATCAACCACCTGGCCGCCGGCCGCATACCCGAAGGGGCCAGCGTCGAGCGCAGCGTGCCGACACCGCTGCTCGATGGCGACTCGCTGCAGCTGGGCGTGACCGCCAACGACTACGCCACCGCCAACGCGGTGGCCCAGGCCATCAACAACGCCAAGGGCGAAGGCACCGCGCAGGCGCTGGACGGCCGCAGCGTGCGGGTGCGCATGCCGGCCACGCCGCAGGAGCGGCTGGCCTTCCTGGCCGACATCGAGAACCTGACGCTCACCTTGGCCCGCCCCGCGGCACGGGTGGTGCTGAACGCCCGCACCGGGTCGGTGATCATGAACGACGCCGTCACGCTGAGCGCGTGTGCGGTGGCGCACGGCAACCTGTCGGTGACCATCAGCACGACGCCGGTGGTCAGCCAGCCCAATGCGCTGGGCCAGGGCCAGACGGTGGCCGGCGAAAAGAGCGACATCGCGATCTCGCAGCAGGGTGGGGCGCTGATCCAGATGCCGGCCGGTGCCAAGCTGGCCGACGTGGTGAAGGCGCTGAACGCGCTGGGTGCCACGCCGATGGATCTGCTGGCCATCTTGCAGGCGATGAAAAGCGCGGGCGCCTTGCACGCCGAGATCGAGGTCATCTGACATGGCTTCCATCCCGCAACTGCCTTCGCAGCTGCCGTCACAGGGCCTGGCCTACGACAGCAAGTCGCTGGACTCGCTGCGCAGCCGTGCTGCCGGCGACCCCAAGGGAGCCGTGCGCGAAGCCGCACGCCAGTTTGAGACGCTCTTCATGAACGAGCTGATGAAGAGCATGCGCAGCACCACGCTGCAAAGCGGGCTGATGGACGACAGCGGTGCCACCTCGGGCCGCAACATGGGCATGGAGATGCTGGACACGCAGTGGGCCGGCCAGCTGGCGGGCCGGCCGGGTGGCCTGTCCGAAGCCATCATGAAACAGCTGGAACGGCAGATGGGCCTGAGCCCGGGCCCGATTCCCGTCACCGGGTCGGCCAACAACACACCGGCGCCGCTGACGACCAAGCCGCAGCCCACGCGCATCCCGCAGACCGGCGCGGCCGGCTTCGTGCAGCAGCACAGTGCGGCGGCGCAGGAAGCCGAAAAGGCCACCGGCATCCCGGCGTCCTTCATGGTGAGCCAGGCGGCGCTGGAAACCGGCTGGGGCCGCAAGGAAATCCGCCATGCCGACGGCTCGCCGTCGTTCAACCTGTTCGGCATCAAGGCCACGGGCAACTGGAAGGGCCCGGTGGCCGAGATCACGACCACCGAGTTCATCAACGGCAAGGCGCAGAAGGTGGTGGCCAAGTTCCGCGCCTACGGCAGCTACGCCGAGTCCTTTGCCGACTACGCACGGCTGATGACGAAGAGCCCGCGCTACCAGGCGGCGGTGGGCAGCGTCACGCAGGGCGCCGCCGTCGAAGGCCGCGTCGAACGGGGTGCGCTGTTTGCGCAGGGTCTGCAAAAAGCCGGTTATGCCACCGACCCCGCCTACGCCGACAAGCTGACGCGTGTCATCAACACCACGCTGCGGCTGCAACGCTCGCTGGCCTGAAGGAACACTGAATGAGCGCCTCACCGCTGATGTCGCTGGGCATCAAGGCCATGGCGGCCAATTACGCCGGGCTGCAGGTCACCGGCCACAACATCGCCAACGCCAATGTGCAGGGATATTCGCGCCAGACGGCCGAGCTGAGCACGGCACAGGGCCAGTTCACCGGCGCCGGCTTTTTTGGCCGCGGGGTGGACGTGACCACGGTGAGCCGTTCGCACAACGAGTTCCTGACCCGCGAGGCGGCCAGTTCGCGTGCGCTGGCCGCGATGGACGGCGCGCGACTGCAGCAGCTGCAGCGCCTGGAAAACGTCTTCAAACCCGGCGAGATGGGCCTGGGCCACGCCACCAGCCAGTTCATGAACGCGATGGTGGACCTGGCCAACAGCCCGGCCGACATGGCGGTGCGCCAGGTGGCGCTGTCACGCGCAGGCGAGCTGGCTTCCCGTTTTGCCGAAGCCGGCATGGCCATGGACGACGTGCAATCCGGTGTCACGGCCGAACTGCGCACCGCGGTGTCCGAGGTCAACGGCCTGGCCAAGAGCATTGCCGAAGTCAACCAGCGCATCGCCGGCCTGAAGGGCACGGGCCAGTCGGCCAACGACCTGCTGGACGAACGCGAAAGGCTGCTGTCGCGGCTGTCGACGCATGTGCAGGTCACGCGCATGGAGGCCAACGACGGCACGATGTCGGTCTTCATCAGCGGCGGCCAGCGCCTGGTGCTGGGCGCCCAGGCGGCGCAGCTGACGGTGATGCAGGACGAGTCCGACCCTTCGCGTTCGGCCGTCGGCCTGGTCGAAGGGGGCGTGCAGCGGCGCCTGAACGAAGGCACGCTGGGTGGCGGCTCGATTGCCGGCCTGTTGCGCTTCCAGAACCAGGACCTGGTGGCCGCACGCACCTTGGTGGGTCAGCTGGCAGCTTCGGTGGGTGGCGCCGTCAACGAACAGCACATGCTGGGCCTGAACCTGCAGTCGCCCGTGGGCTCGGTTCCGTCGGCCGCGATGTTCGCCATCGGCCCGCCGTTGGTCCAGCCCCACCTGGCCAACGCCCGCGACGCCAGCGGTGCACCGATCGGTGAGGTCAGCCTGACGGTCACCGACCCGTCGGCCCTGCAGGCCAGTGAATACGACCTGCGCGAAACCGCAACCGGCTCGGGCAGCTGGGTGCTGACACGGCTGCTGGACGGGCAGTCCACCGCGGTGGTCAGCGGCGACGTCGTCGACGGCATGCAGATCGACTTTTCCGCGCTGCCGCCGCAGCCGGGCGACCGCTTTCTGCTGCAACCCGTGACCCGTGCCGCCAACGGCATGGCCAAGCTGCTGGACGACCCGCTGGACCTGGCGGCCGCTTCGCCGCTGCTGGCTTCCAGCCTGCCCGGCAACGTGGGCACGGCACAGGCCACGAACCTGCGTGTCACTTCAGCACCGCTGCCCACGCCGGGCGCCACCGCGCGCATCACCTTCACCAGCGACACGGGTGACTACACCTGGGAACTGTTCGATGCCAGCAGCAGTTTGCTGGCCAGCGGCAGCGACACCTGGCAGGCGAGCCAGTCGATCCCGCGTCCGCCCACCGACATCAACGGCTTCACGATGCAGCTGAGCGGCGTGCCGCGCACCGGCGACGTGATCAACGTCGAGCCCACACCAGCCGGTGCACTGAACAGCAACAACGGCAACGCGCTGGCCCTGCTGGCGCTGCGCGATGCGGCACTGGTGAACGGCCGCACCGTCACCGACGGCTGGTCCAACGCGATGGCCGACATCGGCGTGCGGGTGCAGGGCGGCAAGGCCTCGGCCACGATCTCCGACGCCGTGGCCGGCCAGGCCGAGCTGGCCCGCAGTTCGCAGTCGGGTGTGAACCTGGACGAAGAAGCGGCACGGCTGATCCAGTTCCAGCAAAGTTACCAGGCGGCGGCCAAGGTGCTGCAAGTGGCGCAGTCGCTGTTCGACACCCTGCTCGACGTGGCAGGCCGCTGAGTCAAACGAGCCACGACACCATGCGCATCACTTCTGCCAACGCCTTCGAGTCTTCCTTGAGCAACTTGCAGAAGCGCCAACAGGCGCTGACGCAGGCGCAGGAACAGCTGACCAGCGGCAAGCGGGTGCTCAAACCCAGCGACGACCCCGCTGCCATGGCCCAGGCCGAACGGGCACTGGCCCGCATCTCACGCAGCGAAGCGCAGATGCGCGCGCTGGACGCCAGCCGCAACAGCATGGAGATGGCCGAAGGTGCACTCGGCCAGGCCGGCGAGCTGATGCAGCAGGCGCGCGAACTGCTGGTCAGCGCCGGCAACGGCAGCTACACCGACAGCGAACGCCGCACCATCGCCGAAAACATCCGCGGTCTTCGCGACGACCTGCTGGCCGTGGCCAACCGCACCGACGGCAGCGGCCGTTACCTGTTCGGTGGCCAGGGCACCGACGGCCCGCCGCTGCTGGACAGCCCGGGCGGTGTCAGCTACAGCGGCACCAGCGGCCAGCTGCAGGCGGCTGCGGGCGAGGCCTCGCCACTCAGCATCGACGGCCGCGCCGCCTGGCTGCGCGCGCCCGACCCGTCCAGCCCCGGCAGCACCTTGTCGCTGTTCGACGCCATGGACCGCGTGGTGACCGAACTGCTGACCCCGGGTCGCAGCGCCGCCGACGTGGCGCTGACCGTGTCCGACGGACTGGGCGACTTCGACGCCGGTGCCGACAACCTGGCCGCCTGGCGCGCGCGCAGCGGCGAAGCGCTGCGGCGCATCGACGGCATCGGCGAGCGCCTGAGCCAGACCCGGCTGGATGCACAAACAGATCGCTCGGAAGCGGAAGATCTGGACATGTTGCAGGCGATTTCCGACTTTCAGAACCAGCAGAGCGGCTACGATGCCGCGCTGAAGACGTACTCGATCGTGCAACAGATGTCCTTGCTGCAGTACCTGAAGTAGCTGCTGACGGGGCTGGTTCCCAACCCTTGATCGCAGCTGCGCGCACCGGCGGGCTGCAGAGACATGAAAGAACACCCCGTACTTGGCCATGTGGCCCTGGGCTACAGCCCGGTGATCGACCGCCAGCGCGGCGTGGTGGCCACCCGCGTGACCGTGTTCCCGCAGCCCGGCGAGGCCACACCCGATGCCGACGCCTTGCTGCAGGCCTTGCAAGAGGTCTGGCCGGCCCCGGCCGAAGGCGCCGACCTGCAGCTCACCTTGCGTCCGCTGGACCCCGGCAACGCCCAGCCACGTGCGGCCACACCCGGTGCCGCGGCCACGCCCATGGCCCACCCCGTGTCGCTGAACGTGGCCGGCGAAGCGCTGCTGCGCGCCGTGATGGAAGCCCATCCGCCTCCGCACTTGATGATCGAAGTGCCGGCCTTCATGGCCAGCGACCCCGCGCACACCACCGCACTGCGCGCCATGCGTGAAGCCGGCTCGGTGCTGCTCATCAAGGGCCGGCCCCTGGTGCCGCTGTCGCCCGAGGTGCTGGCCTGCTTCAGCCACAGCATCGTCGAAGCCGGCGAAGACCGCCGCACCGGCACCAACCCGCCGCCCAGCGTGCGCCAGATCAGCACGGTGCAGGCCGGGGCCCGCACCTCGGTCGATGTCGAGCAGGCCTTCCAGCGGGGTGCCGTGGCCGTGCTGGGTTATCCGCTGGACGACCCGCTGCCCAGCGCCAGCGGCCGGTCCAAGGTGCCCACTGACGTGCAGGTGGTGATGGAGCTGATCCAGGGCGTCGATCGTGAACTGCCGGTGGCGCGCCTGGAAGCGGTGCTCAAGCGCGACCCCACGCTGGCCTTCCGCCTGCTGCGCTACCTGAATTCGCCGGCCTTCGGGCTGTCGGCGGAAATCACGTCCTTCGGTCACGCCATCATGATGCTGGGTTACGCCCGCCTCAAGCGCTGGCTGGCGCTGCTGCTGGCTTCGTCCAGCAAAGGCGCGAATGCCAAGCCGCTGCTGCACGCGGCTTTGCGGCGCGGCCTGCTGATGGAAGAGCTGGTGCGTGGCAACGGCGACGCCGAGATGCGCGGCGAGATGTTCCTGTGCGGCGTGTTTTCGCTGCTCGACCGCCTGCTGCAGCAACCCTTTGCCGAACTGCTGGGCAGCGTGCCGGTGCCCGAGCGGGTGCAGCAGACACTGCGTGGCCAGGGGGGGCCCTACGAGCCTTATCTGGACCTGGTGCGGGCCATCGAGCAGGAAGCCGTGTTCGACATCCGCGAGCGCACCGAAAAGCTGCTGCTGGGGCCGGCCGAAGTCAACCGTGCCGTGCTGGTGGCCCTGCGCGGCGCGCGCCAGCTGGACGGATGAAAAGCCGGGGCGCGCCGGGCACTGCCGAAGCAGCAGGCCCGGCGGGTGCTTCTGCCGCCGCGCCGATGGAAGCGGCGCCGGGGCTGGTTGCGATCTGGTCCTCGGCAATGCCTGCGCTGCTGCAGGACGCAGAACACCGCATTACCGACATCAACGAAGCGGGCCTGGAACTGCTGGGGCTGCCCCGTGAGCGCCTGATCGGCAGCGACCTGCTCGACCTGCAACCCGCCGAAGACCAGGAGTCCGGTCGCCTGCGCCGTGATCAGGTCTGGCACCAAGCCACGTCCGGCAGCAACGCGCCGCCCCTGCGCTGCCGCATCACCGACGGCCAGGGCCAGCAGCGTTGGCTGGTCAAGACCGTGGTGCACCTCGGTGGCCGCGGGGCCGCTGGCCGCTGGCTCAGTCTGCTGCACGACGAGTCGGGCGAACAGGCCGCACGGCACCAGGCCCGACGCGCCGAAGAAGAGCTGGTGCACTGGTTCGAACTCAGCGGCACCGGCATGCTCGTCTACGACGGCACCGGTCTCATCCTGCGCTCGAACGCGGCTTTCGAAGGCCTGGTGGAACGGGTGCCCGAGGTGCTGGAAGACGCACCACCCGAACTGCAGGACCTGCTGGCCTGGAGCGAAGGTTCGGTGCTGGGGACACTGCAGCCGGGCGTGCGGCCACACGAACGGCAGGTGGTGTTGCCGCTGCCCGACGGCCGCCGCCGCAGCCTGTGGGCGCGCCTGGTCTGCCATGCCGGCGAAGACGGCCAGCGGCGGGTCATGGCCGTGGTTCAGGACCGCAGCGTCGAGGACGAACGCGACCTGGCGCAAATGGAAATGGGCATGCTGATGGACACCGCCAGCGTGCGTGTGGCCACCTACGAACCTTCGCGTGGCTGGCTGGGTGCACGCACCAGTGCCGACCCCCAGGCCAGCCTGTGGCCGGAAGCGGGGGATGTGGAGACCCAGCCCACGCTGGCCATCGGTGTGCGTCGCGAGCTGGTCGACCCGGCATCGGTGCCGGCCTACGAAGAGCTGCAGCAGGCGCTGCGCAACGGCGACCGAGCCGAGGTGCGGTACGCCGTCCGCCACCCCGAGCTGGGCATGCGCTGGCTGCTGACACGGGTCGAGCCGGCGTCGCTGTCGGGTGGCCGGCCGACGATGTCGGTGGTGACGCTGGATGTCACGCAGGCCGAAAGTGCGCAGCGCCGCAACGAACAGCTGCTGCGCGAACTGACCACCATCCTCGACAGCTCCACCGCCGGCATCGCCTACCTGCGCGGCCCCGTGCTGGTGCGCTGCAACCTGCGCTTCGAACGCATGCTGGGCTTTGAAGCCGGCGCTGCGGCCGGGGCTTCGCTGGAAGAGATCCTGGCGCGCAGCATCGGGCCGCTGGACGGTGTGCGCGAGGCGCTGGACGCACTGGCCGACGGCCGCCCTTTCGAAGCCGAATTGCCGGTGGTGCATGCCGTGGGACCGGCGCAGTGGTATTCGCTGTCGGTGCGCCGGGCGCAGCCCAAGGGCGAACAGACCGAAGCGGTGGCCGTGCTGAGCGACATCACCCGCCTGAAGGCCCAGCAGGCCGAACTGGAACAGCTGCTGCGCGACCGCGACCTGATGTTCAACCTGTCCGAAGTGGGCATCGTCTACCAGCGCGGTTCGCGCATCGAAAGGGCCAACCAGGCGATGGCCGAGCTCACCGGATGGGCCAGCCCCGAACTGGGCACGCTGGACGCCGCCGAGCTTTACGAAAACACCCGCGCCTGCGTCGACTTCGAAGCCCGCATCTCGCAGGGCCTGCGGGAAAACGGCCGCTTTGCTGCCGAGCGCCTGCTGCGCCGCCGCGACGGCACGCTGCTGTGGGTGCAGGTGGCGGTGCGCCCGGTGGACAGTGATGACGCCGAAGCCGGCCTCATCTGTTCCTTCGTCGACATCGACGAACGCCGCCGCTCGCGCGAAACGCTGGCACGGCAGGCCGAACACACCCGCGCCATCCTGAACTCGGTGCTGGTGGGCATCGTCAGCGTGTCCGAGCGAGGCATCGAGTGGATGAACCGCCCGGCACGGCGCATGTTTGCCGGCGAACTGGCCGACTTCGTGGGTGAACCCATCAGCATCGTCGCCACCGCCGAAGCCGACCACCCTTTGCGACGCGACAACTGGCACCAGCGCTTGCAGTCGGGGCAGGCCGAAACCTTCGAGTGCCGCATGCGCGGTCGCGATGGGCGCGAATTCTGGGTCGTCGGCAACGCCGTGCTGTCCGGTGGCGGTGCCGGTGGCGAAGTCACCTTCGCTTTGCTGGACATTGAACGGCGGCGCCAGGCCGAGGTGCGCATCGCGCAGGCGCAGATTTCCCTTCAGCGGGTGATCGAAACCGCGCCGCTGGCGATTGCGCTCTTCGACGCACGCAGCCTGCGTGTGCAGCAGGTGAACCAGACCGCCAGCACCTTCTTTGGTCGCCCGCCCGAAGCGCTGTTGGGCGCCACGCCCGAAGACTGCTGCCCGCCTGCCAAGGCCGCGGCGCTGCGCGAATGGCTGGGCAGCGCCGCCGCCGACGAACACAGGCGCCAGCACGAGTGGCGCGAAGGCTCGGGCAGGGAAAGCGATGCAGGCGACGCGGCCACCGAGAGCAGCCCGGGTGGCCGTGTCTGGGACTGCCGTGTGGCACCGCTGGACGAAGGTGACGGCCAGACCAGCCAGCTCTTGCTGGTGGCCACCGACGTGACCGAACAGCGCGCGGCCGAGCAGGCGCGGCTGCGCGCGGCCATCGCCCAGCGCGAGGTGCTGGTGCGCGAAGTGCACCACCGCATCAAGAACAACCTGCAGGGTGTGGCAGGGCTGCTGCAGCAAAACGCTGCACGCCACCCCGAACTGGCCACCGTGCTGGGCGAAGCGGTGGGGCAGGTGCAGGCCATCGCGCAGGTTTACGGCCTGCAGGTGGGCAGCCAGGGGCCGCTGGAAGTGGCCAGCCTGCTGCGTGCCATTGCGCTGTCCGTGCAGCGAACCTTTGGGCGCACCATTGCCGTGGTGGTGGCAGGTGAGGTGCCGCACCTGCTGCCCGAACCCGAGGCGATTCCGGTCGCGTTGACCGTCAACGAACTGCTGACCAACGCCATCAAACACGGGCACGCCGGGCTCGAAGGTGACGGCGCAGCCGTGCCCGTGCGCTGCGAGCTGCTGGCCGAGGGTGAGTCCATCTGCATCCGCATCGTGGGCCGTGCCAGGCTGCCGCCAGGCTTTGACCTGGCGGGCATCCGCAGCGGTGTTTCGGGCCTGGGCCTGGTGCGCGCATTGCTGCCACGTCGCAACGCCACGCTGACGCTGGTGCAGGAGGGTGACGAGGTGGTGGCGCAGGTGCAGCTGCGGCCGCCCTCGGTGCGCTGGCCGGCCTCGGGTGATCAGCGACAATCGGCGCCATGAAACAGGCTGCAACTGGCGGTGACACCGGTTCACGGGGCAAGGGCCGCATCCTGGTCGTCGATGACGACCGCCTGGTGCTGGCCACGGTGACGCACGGGCTGGCGCAGGCGGGTTACGAGGTCATCGATGCCGACAACGGCGACGATGCCATCCTGCTGGCCCGTGAGCACCGGCCGCAGCTGGCGCTGCTGGACATCCGCATGGAAGGCAAGAGCGGTTTCGACGTGGCCGAGACACTGCGCGACGCCTATGGCATTCCCTTCATGTTCCTGTCGGCTTTTTCCGATGCAGCCACGCTCGCCACCGTGAAGTCGCTCGGCGCGCTGGCCTATCTGGTCAAGCCGCTCGACGTGGGTCAGATCGTGCCGGCGGTGGAGGCCGCCTTTGGCCGCCTGCGCCAGGCCGAGGCCGGCGGTCAGCCCCTGATGCCCGCGCAGACCCCACCGCTGGCCGCCGGTGACCCGTTGGCCGACCCGGTGCCGCTGGCCCTGGGTGTGCTGATGCACCGTTTTTCGCTGCCCCGCGACGAGGCCTGGCGCCGCCTGCAGCGGCTGGCCGACGAACACAAGCTGTCGGTGGTGGCGCAGGCCGAACGCCTGCTGGCCGCTGTCGAGGAACTGGCGCGCACCGCTTGAGGGGCGGCGCCAGCCGGGTGGCCCTCAAGCCGCCAGGGTGAAGTAGAAGGCAGCGCCCCGGCCGGGTTCGGCCTCGGCCCAGATGTCGCCACCGTGGCGGCGCACGATGCGGCGCACCGAGGCCAGACCCACGCCATGGCCCGGAAAGTCGCTGGCGCTGTGCAGGCGCTGGAACAGGCCGAACAGGCGGTCGGCCGAGCGCATGTCGAAACCCGCGCCGTTGTCCCGCACCACGAAGGCTGCGCGCCCGCCTTGGTTGACGGTGCGCAGCGAAATCTGTGCGTGTGGACAGCGGCCGGTGTACTTCCAGGCGTTGCCCAGCAGGTTTTCCAGCACCAGGCGCAAGAGCGTGGGGTCGCCCCAGGCGGTGAGCTGGGCTTCGATGTCGATCTCGGCCGAACGCTCGGGTGCGCTGCGACGCAGGTCGTCGACGATGAAACCCGCCAGCTGGCTCAGGTTGACCCGCTGGTGTGCCAGCGGCTGGCGTGACAGGCGGGCCAGCGTGAGCAGCGCGTCGATCATGAGGTTCATGCGCGCCGCCGCGCCCAGCACGCGGTCGAGGTGGTCGTTGCCGACCCGGTCGAGGTGACGGCCGTAGTCTTCCTTGACGATGCGGGTGAAACCTTCGACCACGCGGATGGGCGCCCGCAGGTCGTGTGTGAGCGTGAAGCTGAAAGTGTCGCCCTCGGCGTCTTCCGGGTCTGCGGCGGCTGGGCTGGCAGCGGCCGGCGCGGCCAACGGGGTGATGGCCGGCAGCCGGCTCAGCAGTGCGCTCTGGCCTGCCGAGCCCGTGCCGCTGATCGGCGTGATGCGCCAGCCTTGCAGCAGCTGCACCGGGATGCAGACACCTGGGTCGGGCAGCGCCTGCAGGGCGGCCAGCACCTGGGGAGTTGCCTGCAGCAAGGGCGCAAGCGGGCCCCCGGCGGTCGCAGCTGGCCAAAGTTCTTGCGCCGCGCTGTTCATCAGCTGCAACCGCCAGTCAAGCGCATCTTCGCTGCCCGGCGCCCGAGCGACCAGCACCGTGGGTTCGGTGCACGCCGCCAAGGCTGCGGGCAGGGCGGCGGCGGCCAGCTGCAGCGCGTCTTCGGCATCGGTCGGGCTCGCGTGGCCCTCGAACCCGACAAAGGCGCCCGATGTGTCATGGCGGGGCGCGCCGCTCAGGCGCCAGCCGGTGCTGCCTTGCCAGGGCTGGCTGGCCTGCAGGCGCAGCCCCTGAAAGGCCTGCCCAGCCTGCAGTTGGCGCCGCAGCAACGGCTGCTGATCGGCATCGAAGAGGGTGCAGGGGGTGGCACCCGCAGGCAGGGGCTTCTGCCCGGTTGGGGTCCATGCCTGCAAGTGGTGACCGGCATCGGTCTGCCAGAGCCAGCCACCGTGCAGTTGCCGTGCGTGACGCAAGGCCTCGCGCGCATGGCCCAGGGCTTGTTGCCTTTGCACGTGCACGAGCCAGGAACCCAAGGCCCCTGCCAGCACCGCCACCAACAGCAGGGCCACCGTGGCAAACAGGCCCGGACCACCGTCGATGGCTTCGCAGCCCGCCAGTCCGGTGGACAGCAGGGCCGCTCCGGCGGCTCGCAGCGACAGGGACTGCGGCCGGGCCTGACGATAAAAGTGCATGGCAGGAATTGTACGGACGACCCCCGTGGCGCCCACCTCAAGTTCAGGTGCAGGCTGCCGAAACAGAGGGCAAGACGCAGATGAAGGGGCGGTTACGGCAGCAAACTTCGCCGCGAAGGCGCCCTGCGGCAGGCATGCTCGGGACTTGTTGAAGCCCTTGCTGGCAGCGCAAGACAACACCCAGGCGGTCGGAAGTGGCCCGGCGTGGTGCAATCGAGCGCTGGGCCGGGCTCGCTTGCATCGAGTGGAGTGCCATCCCGTCACCCGAGTCAAAGGCCAACAGGTGCCAACTGGCCCTCACCGAAACCCGAGATGAACTCCCCGTTTTCACCGAAGCCACCGTCCGCGCCCCGCGACGGCACAGCGCCGAGCCTGGATGCTCAGGCCCTGAGCCGCTTGCGTGAACTCGACCCCGATGGCCGCCAGGGTGTGGTGCCGCGTGTGTTGGCCGCATTCGAGACCTCGCTGGCGCGCATGCTCACCCAGTTGCAGGTGGAAGCCGATGACCCCGACCCGGCCGTGGTGGCCAGCATCGCCCACATGCTCAAGTCTTCTTCGGCCAGTGTCGGCGCCCTGGCGCTGGCCAGCACCTGTGCTGACGTCGAAAGGCGCATCCGCACCGGCGACCTGTCCTGTGTGCAGCGTGACATAGGCCGCCTTATCTCCGATGGCGAAGCTGCACAGCAGGCCGTTGGGGCTATCCTGAGGCCCTGAGCCTTCAGCCACCGATGACGCCCAATCATCCCTTCGCCGACGACAGCTTGCCCACCCAGCCCGAGGTGCTGCTGGTCGATGACGACGAAGTCAATCTGCTGCTGACCGCGCTGGCCTTGCGCGAACGCGGTTTCAAGATCACCGAAGCCGGCAGCGGCGAACAGGCGCTGCAGATGCTGCGCGAGATGACACCCGACATCATCGTGCTGGACGCCATGATGCCGGGCGGCATGGACGGCTTCGACACCTGCATCGCGCTGCGGCAGCTGCCGGGTTTCGAGTACATGCCGGTGCTGATGCTGACCGGGCTGGACGACGATGCGTCCATCACCCGCGCCTACCGCGCCGGTGCCACCGACTTTTTCGTCAAGGCCACGCAGTGGAGCCTGCTGGCCGGGCGTCTGCGTTACCTGCTGCGCGCTTCGCGCACCCGCATCGAGCTCGAGCGCAGCAAGAGCAAACTGGCGCGCGCCCAGGACCTGGCCCGCATGGGCAGCTTCGACTGGCGCCGTTCCGGTGGCGGCATCCTGATGTCGCCCGAGGCCCTTCGGGTGTTTGGTTTCGGGCCCCAGGAACCGGTGGGTCTGCGTTTGCTGCTGCGCATGGTGCCGCAGGACGACCGCCGGCTGCTGCTGCGCCAGCTGCACGACGCGCTGCGCCACACCTCGGTGGTCACCACCGACGTTCCCATCGTGTTGTTGGACGGCCGGCGACGCATCATCCACGCCGAAGCCGAGCCCGAGTTCAACGAACACGGGCAGGGTGCGGGTTACTCCGGCATCGTGCAAGACGTGACCGACCGCCGGCAGGCCGAAGACAAGATCCGGGAGCTGGCCAATTTCGACGCCCTGACCGGCCTGCCCAACCGCCGCCAGCTGATCTGGCGTGCCGAGCGTGCGCTGGAACAGGCGCGGCGCATGCACCACCAATTTGCATTGCTGCTGATCGATCTGGACCGCTTCAAGGTCATCAACGACACGCTGGGCCATGGCGCGGGTGACGAGTTGCTGGTCGAGGTGGGCCGCCGCCTGCGGGCCTGCGTGCGCCACAGCGACCAGGTCATGGAAGGTGCACTCGAAGCGGTCGGCGTGCGTTCGCACCGCGCGCTGGAGGCCGTGGGTCGCCTGGGTGGCGACGAGTTCGTGGCCCTGCTGCCCGAAGTCGCCGACGACCAGGACGCCGAGCGGGTGGCGCAACGGGTGCTGGAAGCGCTGCGCGAAGCCATCTTCGTCAGCGGCCAGGAGTGTTTTGTCACCGCCAGCGTGGGCGTGGCCATCTACCCGCGCGACGGCCACACGGTGGTCGACCTGCTGCGCAATTCCGACGTGGCGATGTATTCGGTCAAGGCCCAGGGCCGCAATGCCTCGGCCATCTACAGCCCGCAGCTGGCCGGCCAGGGGCGCCAGAAGCTGGAGCTGGAAACCGCCTTGCACCGCGCCATCGAACGCGATGAACTGGTGCTGCACTACCAGCCCCAGATCGACGTGCGTGCCGCGCGCATGGTGGGCGCCGAAGCGCTGATGCGCTGGCAACGGGGGGGCAAGCTGGTGCCACCCGGCGACTTCATTCCCATGGCCGAGGACACCGGCCTGATCGTGCCGATGTCCGAATGGGCGCTGCGTGAAGCGGCGCGCCAGGCCCGGCTGTGGCAAGACGCCTTCGGCTTTGCCGACTCGATTGCCGTCAACCTGCCCAGCCGCCTGTTCGAGCGCAGCGACCTGGTCGAGCACATCCACCAATGTGTCACCCAATACGGTGTGCCGCATCGCGTGATCCACCTCGAGATCACCGAATCCAACCTGATGAAGGAACTGCAGAACGTCATCCCGGCCCTGCACCGCCTGAACGAGATCGGCGTCGAGATCTCGATCGATGACTTCGGCACCGGTTATTCATCGCTGGCCTACCTGACCACGCTGCCCATTTCCGAACTCAAGATCGACCGCAGCTTCGTCCGTGACCTGGGCATCACGCCGCAGAGCTCGGCGGTGGTCACGGCCATCATCGCCCTGGCGCGTTCGCTGGGCCTGCGGGTGGTGGCCGAAGGGGTGGAGACCTTGCGCCAGATGGAAGTGCTGCACCGCTTGGGCTGCGGCGTGATGCAGGGTTTCCTGTTCAGCCGCGCGGTGCCGCCCGAAGACCTGCAACGCTGGCTGGAACAGACCGTGTTGCCGCGCAAGGCGCCCTGGATCGGCTCGGCGGGTGACCTGCCCGATGTGGCCGAGCTGGGTTTGCCCGCTGCACGCAAACGACCCAAACGCTGAAGTCGACGCCGATGGATTTGTCACAAGCCCAGCCGCCACCGGCGGCATTGGCCAAGGGTGCGCTGCGACGCCTGGCGCAAGCCCGGCTCGAGCCCACACCAGAAAACTACGCACGGGCCTACGCCGAAGAATCGGGTCAGCCCTTGCCTGCCCAAGCCCCTGCTGCCCCGACCGCTGCCGTGGCGGCTGTCGACGCCCGCCCCGGCGGTGCCGAATGGGCCCAGCTGGTGCAACGCCTGGCCCGCAACCTGGAACGCGGCGGCAAACAGTGGACGGGTGCACGGCGCAAGGACAGCCTGCAAAGGGTCTTGGAGGGCAGTCGCAGCGACGCCGGCCGCCTGCTGCAGCGTTTGCAGTCGCTGATGACCGCCTGGGAAGACGATCAACCTTCCGACCCGGCCCAGACCGGCATCGAAGATCCGGGGCTGCACGTCGCCCCGGCCGCCGTCGCGCCCGCCGCCAACACCACCATCACCACCCTCGTGCAGGACTGGCCACCGCTGGTGGCGGAACTCGAATCCACCGTGCGGGCAGCGCTGGCCGGCGAACCGCCGGCGGCTGCCGAGCTGGCCCGGCAACTGGGCCTGGCCGCCGACGCGGTGGCCGCGCAGGGCGCCACGCCGGCGCACGTGGCCCAGATCGCGCAGCTGTGTGAGCAGGCTCGGCTGCTGCTGGGCCAGGGTCACCGCATGGTGCGGCAACTGGCCGAGTTGTGCCGAGAATTGGGCGACAGCCTGGGCGAACTGGCCGAAGACGACAGCTGGGCCCAAGGCCAATGTGCGCGCCTGCAGCAAGAACTGCAGGGCGAAATCAGCCTGCGCGGCTTGCGCTCGGCCGCCGCGCTGCTGAACGAAACACGGCAACAACAAGGCCAGGCGCGCCAGCAACGGCGCCAGGCGCAGGACGCGCTGAAACAGCTCATCCATGACATGCTGCTGGAAGTGGGTGAGCTGGGTGAACACACCGGCCGCTTTCAGCAGGCTGCCGTGCAACACGCGCAGGCCATCGAAAGTGCCGACTCGCTGGAAAGCCTGGCGGGTGTGGTCAAGTCGCTGATCGAAGACACCCGCACCGTGCAGAGCGCGGTCACGCGGTCGCAGGAAAAGCTGCTGGCCGACAGCCAGCAGGCCAACGAACTGCAGCTGCGGGTGCGCGAGCTCGAGTCGGAACTGAAACGCCTGTCGGACGAGGTGTCGACCGACCTGCTGACCCAGGTGGCCAACCGACGCGGCCTGATGCAGGCCTTCGAGGCCGAAAGTGCGCAGTCGCGCCGGCAAGGTGGCAGCGCGCTGGCGGTGGGCCTGATCGACATCGACAACTTCAAGAAGCTCAACGACTCGCTGGGCCACGCTGCAGGTGACCAGGCGCTGAAGGCGCTGGCCGCCGGTGTGCGCGAACGCCTGCGTCCGCAAGACCACCTGGCGCGTTTTGGGGGCGAAGAATTTGTGGTGCTGCTGCCCGGCACCGACGTCGAAGAAGCCCGCCAGGTGCTGACGCGGTTGCAGCGCAACCTGAGCGAAGCGCTGTTCCTGCACGAGGGCCGCGAGGTCTTTGTGACATTTTCTGCCGGTGTCACGGCCTGGAAAACGGGCGAAGACCTGCAACCGGCACTGGAACGTGCCGACCAGGCGCTGTACGAGGCCAAGCGAACGGGGAAGAACCGCACCTGCAGCGCCTGATCGCTCGTGTGTTTGCACCTGCCTTGCGCCACCGCAAGGGCTGACGCCATTCGTCACAACCCCGACTCAAGTTGGCCGCACACTGCGCCGACATGATGGCCATGCGGGCTGGAAAGATTCCGGTCCGCGAGGCCTGGATCTTTTTCTTGTTCCCATCTTGCCCGGCACCTTTTGTTCCATGAGCCCACTCCTGAAGCTGTTTGCCCCCATCCGCCAGGCCGCTGCAGCCTTCTTCAAACACGACCTGGCGCTGCGCCGCGATCCGGCCGGCCTGCAGATCGTGCTGGAAGCCAAGCCGCCGGCAGCCTCACCGCGCAAGTCCAAGAAGGGCAGCCGCGAAGAGGCCAATGCGCTGAAAGAAAAGAAGGAGCTGGCGCTCATCCTCGAACAGCTGGGTGGACTGCTGGCCGAACTGCCCGAAACCCGTTCTGCACTGCGCCACCTGGTGTTCGTCGAACAGGCGCTGCAGAAAAAAGGCCTGCGCGCGCTGCACAAGCTGCCGCTGGACGTGCTGCAGCGGGCCCACGAACAGCTCGAAGGTCTGGTCGTCAACTGGTCGCCCGTGGGCCTGGCCAGCCTGCGGTCCAAGATGGCCGTGGCCATCATCGACCGCGAACACGCCGACCCCGACGCGGAAGCCGATGCCTACCGCACCGCTGCGGTGATGGACGCCGCGCCGCCCGTGCACGAAGAGAGTTCGCCCGTCGAAGTGCAGTCACTCGACGAAGACGAGGCCCTGGCCGCCGCTTACGCCGCACTGGGCAACATGGCGCCCTCGGGCGAAGTGGAGTTTCAGGGTGAACTGGGCTCGCGCTCGGCGCGGGCGCTGGCGCCTGCCGCCCCGCGTGTCACGGCCACGGCCGGCGACATCCAGTTGCGCGAACTGCAGAGCTGAGGCGTCGTCGCGGCGCGAGACAGCCGCGGAAATGGGGCATTTCTCACCTTTGCGGGTGAAGCTCGCCGCTATGCTCGCCAAGCCGTTTCGGCGCCTGCGCAACCAACCCTCTGTCTGCCATGTTGCTCCTTCTTGCTGGCGGCGTGCTTGCCGTGCTTGGCCTCTTGTCCGCCCTGGTGCTGGTCGTCTCACCGCTGGGTTGGGTGCCGATCTCGCCCGGTTGGTCGCTGTGGATCTTTTTCCCGCTGTTCACGCTCATCGGCTACAGCTTGCTGGCGGTGGCCAGTCGCGACCCTGCGGTCAAGGCACCGACAAAGTTGTTGGCCGCGCCTTTGCTGCTGGTGGCACTGCTGGCGGCCGTGGCGCTGGTGGGGGCCGGCGCAGGGCTCGTCAGCGCGGCCAGCAGCGCACCGCTGTGGTACGTGCTGATCCTGGGCGGGCTGCTGGGCACCCTGGGCAGCGCTGTCGGCGGCCGCCGCTCCGGCGGCTGATTGCGCCGTCGTCAGTCCTTCATCAGCCCTTGCGTCGCTGCGCGGTGCAGGCGGTCGACAAAGGCAAAGCCGAACAGGCCGATCACGGCGATGGCGACAAACATGCCCACCAGCAGCACCGAAGCCGCACCCTCGCCGCGGCCCAGCAGCCAGGCCGGTAGCAGCGACACCACGAAGCCGATGCGCAACGCACGCCGTTCGCCCAGGGCGTGTGCAAGCAGGCTGTAGGCCACGAAGCCGGCCAGCAGCAGGCCGACGATCAGCGTCGCGCGCTGGCCAGGGCCGAAGCCGTGCCAGCGCTGACCCAGTGACAGAGTCGGTGCCGCAGGTCGCGCGTCGCTGAGCGCAGCGGCGGCCACGAGTCGATCGGTCACGGCCTGAATCTCGGCGCGTTCGGAGGTGCGGGGTCCAGCAAAGTCCCACGCCAGCGGGGGCATCTCGAGGCTCTGCAAGCGGCGCACCAGCGGCAACCAGGGCTGCTGCTGCCACTGCAGCATCGTCGTCTCGCACAACATGGCGGTGCGTTCACCGGCGTGCAGCCAGATGGGTTCACCCCCCGGCGGCCGGCATCGCCACGAGACCCAGTCCACCCCCGAATTCATCATCTTCAGGTTCACTTCCCGCAGCGGCAAAGGCAGACCGCCGGTGTTTTCAATCGTCGGTTGCCACAGGGCTTGCGAGCGGCTGTCGCGCGCAATCCAGACGCCCGGCGCCGCACTGGCAAAGGGCTCCCGCACGCGGCTGGCCCAGGGTTCGGGCAGATCGGCCAGGGTGTCGGCGGGCAGCGCGCGAAGGGCGCTGTTGCGCACCCGGTCCCAGCGATCGTGTGCATCCCGTAGCTTGCTGCTGGTGGCGTGGGCCGGCCCGCCAGTGATCAGACTGCCCACGGTGGCCGCCGGGTCACCCGGCTCGCCGAGCAACTGGCGCAGGTGCAGATCAAAGAGGCCTTCGCGCAGAGCGCGTTGCGCGCTCCGGTCTTGAGCGGCCAGCCGGTCCAGGTCGACCACCGAGCCCCAGGCGGCTGCTGGGTCGTGGCCGACACGGCGATCGTGCAGGCGCTCCAGCGGCGTCTTCGGTGGCCAGCGCAGGTCCAGCGCCACGGCCGTCAGCAACAGCGCCGCCACGAGGCCGAGGGTCAGCAGCGGCAGCTGGCTCAGCCATGCCTGCCTGCGCGTGATGGGCAAGACCTGCTGCTGCCGCGTGTGCACCGGCGCATTGCCGCGTGCCTGGCCGCCACGATCTGCCGCTCGCGCGCTGCGCATCTTGGCGCGGCGCTGTTCGTGTGCCGAAGCGACGGCGGCCAGCTCGGCCTCGGCAGCGTCCAGCAAAGGCAGGAGGTCGGGCAGCTCGTGCGCGACAACCAGATGATCACAACTGGGGCATCGGGTCTGCCGCGTCGGGTCCAGCGCCGTGCCGCAGCCTCGGCAGGGCCAGGTGACGAGCCGGCCGCGCTCGCCGGGCGATGGGCCCATCTGCGTGTCCAGGCGCAGCCGCAGCGAATGCGCGAGCCGCGGCAGGTCCACCACCACGAGCGCGGTGCCGCACCAGCTGCAGGCGTCGTCGGTGGCGGCCGCCGGCCCGCCACAGTTGAAGCAACGGTGTGCATGTTTTTCGCTCGCCAGCGCCCGCCTCTCGGCCGCACCCATGGGCCGGACCAGCCCACGTTCGGCCAACAGCGCCGTGTGGCCCTGAAGGTGGCCGTGGCCCGCGGGGCATTCGAGCGCGCTGAACAGGCCGAAACGCGTGCGGTTGGACACCCGCTTCAGCGGCTGCCTGCAGCCTGGGCAGCCCGGCTGGGCCACCAGCGCATGCGACAAGGGCTTTCCGGCACCGCTTTCCATCTCGCGCAGCAGCCGCGTCCAGCCCATGCCATCGAGCTGCACCGATTCGAGTTCGTCGAACCACACCAGCCTGCAGCCTGCGCAATGGTCCACGGTCACCGGCAGCGGCCTGTGCGAGGGCAATTGCAGCGCCTGCATGGCTTCCTTGCAGCGCGGGCAGTTGATGCGTTTGTGATCGGCGGGCACGGACGCAGCCGTGGCCCGGGCACCAGCACTGGGGTGAAAGTCCTCCATCGTGACCGGGATTGTCGGCCGCAATGGGCTTGGCCTGAAGGTCCGGGCCGGCTCAGGAGGCGATGTCCGTGATCTGTGCCTGCTCGCTCTTCGCTCGGCCCTGGCGCTTGTGGCTTGCCCTTCGGGCATCAGCCCGTTGGCATCTGGCAATGACGACGATCCACCGCATGGTGGCAGCCACCGAATTCTCGCCGGCCTCGGACGCGGCGGTGCGCCGAGCGGCGCACCTGGCTGCGACACACGGCGCTGCGCTTTGCCTGGTGCACGCATTCGCTGTCGGCGTCTGGCAAGGTCTGAAGACCCTCTTCGACGCGCAGCGCTTGACGATGGACCCGCCCCCGGATGTCCGGACGCAGCAACGTCTGGCCGACTGCGCCGCATCCTTGGCGGCGTCAACCGGCCTCGAGGTGGGCGTCGACTTCGGCCTGGGGCCGCCGGCCAAGGTGATCGAAGCGCATGTCAAGGACCACGGCAGCAGTCCGGTCGTGATCGGCTCGCGTGCCGAACCCGCGTTGTCGGGCCTGGGCAGCACGGCGTTGAAAGTGGTGCGCAAGCCAGCATGCCCGGTGCTGATGGTGCGGGTGGCCGAGGACAAACCTGATGAAACGGTCTTGTCAGCCGTCGACCTGCGTGCGGGCTCGGTGCGAGCGGCGTCTCTCGCGGTCGCCATGGTTGCCGACGACGTGCCGGCCCGGGCGATCCTGGTCGGCGCAGCCAACCTGGCTGCCGATTGCGTGGTCATGGGGCACCACGGGTTGGGCACGGCCACCGAAAGCCATCTCGGCAGCATGGCCCAGCACGTGACCTGCGCTGCCCTCGCTGACGTGCTGGTGGTGCCGTGACGCCGCTTGGCCGATTCAACGGCGAACAGCGGTATGCGCCTGACCAAGGATCACGATTGACCGCGGCTGGGTGGCGGCTGTGTTTGCGCTAGCCTTGTCAAGTGACGTCGCGCCGCATCAAGCTCATCGATCTCGCGCTGCAGGGCGGCGGCGCGCATGGCGCGTTCACGTGGGGCGTGCTGGACCGCCTGCTCGAGGACGAGCGCATCGAGATTGCGGCCATCAGCGGCACCAGCGCAGGCGCCATGAACGCCGTGGTACTGGCCGACGGGCTGATGACCGGTGGGCGCAAAGGTGCGACGCAGGGGCTGCGGCGCTTCTGGAGCCGGGTCAGCAGTGCGTCCGGGCGTGGCCCGATGGTGCCGGCTGCGCTGGCTGCGTTTTTTGGCAACTGGTCGCTGCAAGGTTCGCCTTTGCACCACTACATGGACTGGGTCGGGCGCTCGATGTCGCCGCAACAGTTCAACCCGCTCGACCTGAACCCGCTACGCGACATCGTGGCTGCCGAGGTCGACTTTGAACGCGTGCGTGCCTGCGACAAGGTGCGCCTGTTCGTGTCCGCCACCAACGTGCGCACCGGGCGGCTCAAGGAGTTCCGTCAGACCGAGTTGTCGGCCGACGCGGTGATGGCGTCGGCCTGCCTGCCGCTGATGTTCCGCGCCGTCGAGATCGACGGCGAGGCGTACTGGGACGGTGGTTACCTCGGCAACCCTTCGCTGCTGCCGCTGATCGCCGAAAGCCCGGCCCACGATCTGGTGCTGGTGCAGATCAACCCGTCGCGACGCGAGGCGCTGCCGACCACGGCCGCAGACATTCTCGACCGCCTGAACGAGATCACCTTCAACAGCAGCCTGGTCAAGGAACTGCGGTCGGTGGCCCTGATCCAGCACTTGCTGCGCCTGGAAGGCGCCCCGCCCGGCGCTGGCCGTGCGCCGCTGTTCAGGCAGGTCTCGGCGTTGCGCATGCACCGCATCGACGCCGACGCCGAGCTGGCCGAACTGGGCGCAGCCAGCAAGACCAACACCGCCTGGCCCTTCCTGACGCGACTGCACCGCATTGGCCATCGCGCGGCGCACAACTGGCTGGAAAACAACTTCACCCATCTGGGGCGACGCGCCACGCTGGCCCTGGACCCTTACCTGCAATGAGCCGCCCTGGCCATCGCGCTGCGCCCAGGCACCGGGCAGGTGCCGCAGACAACGGTGATGCGATGCGGCCTGGTGCTGAGCCTGTTCGGCATCGGCGCCGTCGCGGCGGCTGCATGCCGGGCATTCGCTTCACGGCCTGGGCTGAATGGATCAGGCGGGCGGCTTGCGTGGCCGCAGCAGCACCGCGATCAGCGTGATCACCGTCAGCGGCAGCACGAACCCGGTCATCGCCAGCGTGTAGGTGCGCAGCGCGTCGTGCTGCTGCGCGGCGAGGATCAGGTAGGTCACGTAGGCTGCGTAGTACAGCACGAAGATCGCTCCCTCCCAGCGGGCAATCTCGCGCCCGGTCAGGAACACCGGCACGCAGGCCAGTGCGACCGCCAGCATGACCCAGATGTCGAATGCCAGCAGCGACGGCGCCATCGTCAGTCCGGTGTCGCCGGCCACCAGGCCGGAAAGGCCGACACAGCCCAGGATGTTGAAGGTGTTGCTGCCCACCACGTTGCCGACCGCGATGTCGCGCTCACCCTTGAACGCCGCGGTGATCGAGGTCGCCACCTCGGGCAGCGAGGTGCCGACGGCGACGATGGTCAGCCCGATCACCAGGTCGCTGACGCCAAGGGCCTTGGCGAAGATCACTGCGGCCTCGACCAGCCAGTTCGAGCCCAGCACCAGCCCGCCGAGGCCCGCGATGACCAGGCCGAGTTGCACCAGCGGCGAACGGTCCCAGGTGGCTGCTGCTGCGGGGGCAAAGGACTCGGTGTACTCGTCCTGGGCAGCCTGTGTCTCGCGGCGCGACTGCACGACCAGAAAGGCGGTGTAGGCGAACATCAGGCTGAGCAGCAGCATCCCGTCCAACCAGGAGATGCGGCCGTCCAGCCCCAGCAGCAGCAGCAGCACGGAGGCGCCGATCATGATCGGCACCTCCTGCCGGATGAGTTGGATGTTGACCACCAGCGGGGCAATCAGCGCGCTGGCGCCAAGGACGAACAACACGTTGAAAACGTTGCTGCCGACCACGTTGCCGATCGCGAGGTCGACGCGCCCATCCAGCACCGCGCCGACCGAGACGGCCATCTCTGGCGCACTGGTGCCGAAGGCGACCACCGTCAGACCCACCACCAGCGGTGAAATGCCGAAGGACAGCGCCAGTTTGGAGGCGCCGCGGACCAACAGGGTGGCGCCTGCAATGAGCGCGAGCAGGCCACCCGCAAACATCAGGAGTTGCATTCCTCGAGTCCTGTCGATTGACGTTGTTGTGGATCTGGCGCGCCGACGTCGCGGCACGCCACTGTACCTGCGGCGTTCAGTCCGGTGGCCGCCGCGATGCTGCGCGGCACGTCACGCCAGTGTGGCCCAGGCGGTGCCGCCGACGAGATTCGCGCTCAGGGTGAGTCGGCGGTGTGGCTGAGCTCGGTGGGCTCGTCGCCGCTTTCGCAGGGCGTGATCAGCGCAGGCTTCGGGTGCTGCCGCAGGTGCCTGTCGAAGACCACCCGCAGCGCCTGGACCGCCGCGGTCTCGCTGAGCGGGTCAGCGCGTCTCCCTGACGACGTCCGGCAACCCGCCACGCCCGACGCGCGCCCATCAGTCCGCCTGCGGCCCGAGGCGGCGCCTCAGCCACTTCTCGACCTCCAGCACGACCAGCACCGAGAACCCGACCGCAACGATCTCGATCAACGTCTTCACGTCGAGAGACCGCGTGTGAAACAAGGCCTGCATCGGTGGTGCGTAGGTGAACGCGGCCTGCAGAAGCACCATGGCGGTCACCGAAGCCAACACGAGCGGCGTGCCCTTGACACCCTGCCAGGTGAACGAACGCGCCTTCAGGTAACGAACGCTGAACAGGTAGAAGATCTCCATCGCCACCAGCGTGTTGACGGCCACCGTGCGCGCTTCCTCGAGCGAAGCACCGCGCGCGATAGCCCACTCGAACATGCCGAAGATGCCGGCCGTGAACAGCAGCGAGACGAGCCCGATGCGCCAGACCACAAAACGCGACAGGATGGGCTCTTTCGGCCGGCGCGGCGGACGCTGCATCGTGTCGGCCTCGGTGGGTTCGAAGGCCAGCACCATGGCCAGCGCGATCGAGCTGACCATGTTCACCCACAGGATCTGCGCCGGCAGGATCGGCAGCGCCAGGCCGGCCAGCACGGCCACCAACAGCGACAGCGACTCGCCGCCATTGATCGGCAACAGGAAGGTCACCACCTTGCGCAGGTTGGTGTAGATGGTGCGACCTTCTTCCACCGCATGCGCGATGGAGGCAAAGTTGTCGTCGGCCAGCACGATGGCGCCGGCCTGCTTGGCCGCTTCAGTGCCCTTGCGCCCCATCGCCACGCCCACATCCGCCTGCTTGAGCGCAGGTGCGTCATTGACGCCATCGCCGGTCATCGCCACGACCTGGCCCTCGGCCTGCAACGCGCGCACCAGACGCAGCTTGTGCTCGGGGCTGGCGCGTGCGAAAACCGTTGCGCGCATCGCCAGCTCTCGCAGACGGGTATCGTCACAGGCCTCGATCTGCGCGCCGGTGACGGCCGCGGCGCCGCTGTCGTCCAGGCCGAGCTGGCCGGCGATCGCCGCTGCCGTCACCGCATGGTCCCCGGTGATCATCTTGACGGCGATGCCGGCCTGCCGACACTGCGCCACGGCGCGAATGGCCTCGTCGCGTGGCGGGTCGATGATGCCCACCAGGCCCAACAGCGTCAGGCCTTGCTGCAGCTCGGCGGGCGCCAGCTGCGCGTGTGTCACAGGCAGGTCCACCAGGGCGAGTGCCAGCACACGGCGCCCGGCGCGCGCTTGTTCGTCGATCTGCGACTGCCAGTAGCCGGCGTCCAGCACCTGCCGGCCCCCTTGCAGATCGAGCTGCGTCGCGCACATCTGCAGCACGCGTTCCGGCGCACCCTTGACGTAAGCCACGGCGGCGGTGTCGTCGGCAGCCCGGTGCAAGGTGGCCATGTAGCGGTGTTCGGACTCGAAAGGCACGACATCCAGCCGCGGACGCGCCGCCCGCAATGCCGCGGGCTCGACGCCGGCTTTCATCGCCAGCGTCAGCAAGGCGCCTTCGGTCGGGTCGCCCGCCAGTGTCCATTGCCCATCGTGCTCGTGCAACGCGGCGTCGTTGCACAGGGCGCCGGCCTGCGCGAGCTGGCGCGCGGCAGGCGGCAGGGGCTCACCTGCGGTCACCCCGCGCCACGCGCCTTGCGGCGCGTAGCCGGCACCGTCGACCGTGAAGACAGCGCCAGCGACGACGACGGCCTGCACGGTCATCTCGTTGCGCGTCAGCGTCCCTGTCTTGTCCGAGCAGATCACCGTCACCGAGCCCAGCGTTTCCACCGCCGGCAAACGGCGCACGACGGCCTGGCGCGCCGCCATGCGCTGCACGCCGATGGCCAGCGTGATCGTCATGATCGCCGGCAGCCCCTCGGGGATCGCTGCCACCGCCAGGCCCACCGCCGCCATGAACATGTCGGCCATGGCATAGCCGCGCACCCAGGTCCCGAAAACAAACAGCACCGCGGCCACCGCCAGGATGACGAAGGTCAGCGTGCGGCCGAACGCAGCCATCTTGCGCAGCAGCGGCGTGGGGCCGGTTTCCACGGTCTCCAGCAGCCGCCCGATGCGACCCATCTCGGTTCTCGCTCCGGTGGCGACGACCACGGCCCGTGCCTGACCCTGTGTCACCAGCGTGCCGGCAAAGGCCATGCCGAGGCGGTCGCCGATGGCGGCATCGAGTGGCACCGCATCGACGTTCTTGTCCACGGGGACCGATTCGCCGGTCAGGGCAGCCTCGTCCACTCGCAGATTGCGCGTCTGCAGCAGCCGCACATCGGCCGGCAGGCGGTCGCCGGAGGCCAGCAGCACCACGTCGCCGGGCACCAGATCGGCGGCGTCCACGTCATGGGGGTGGCCGTCGCGCAGGACCTGAGCGCGCGGTGCGAGCAGGTGGCGGATGGCCTGAAGCGAGCGCTCCGCCTTGCCCTCCTGGATGAACCCGATCACTGCGTTCAGCAGCACCACCGCGACGATGACGCCGGAGTCGACCCAATGCGCCAGCAGCGCGGTGATGCTCGCCGCGCCGAGCAGCACGTAGATCAGCAGGTGATGGAATTGCCGCGCGAAGCGCAGCAGCGGATGGGGTGGCGGCAGTTCGGCCAGTCGATTGGGGCCATATTGGCCGAGTCGGACACGCGCCTCTTCCCCTGACAAGCCGCACTGCGGGTCGGTCTCGACCTGTGTGACGACGGCCGTGGCATCCAAGGCGTGCCAGGTCGGTGCAGCGAAGGCCTTCGCTTCAGTCATGCATGGGCTCCGATCGAGAGAAACACAGCGTTGGAGGGGCGTGGGCACGGTGCCGCGCGGAGGCCCCCGAATCGTCCGGGCCGTGGCTCAAGCGGCCGTTGACAGAGGTCAAGACTTGGCGCGAATCGCACGCCGAGCACCAAGAGACTCAGCGTGGTCCAGCCTGGCACTTTCCGCGTCGCTCTTCATGCAAGCCTGGCGTGCGACAGGCGAACGCGCCGCAGTCGCGGCAGCTCATCGCGAGCATGAGTGGACGGACTGACGGGCCGCTGGTCGCCATGTGATGCGAGCACTGCCGCAGAAGGCGGGCGAGCCGGACCCCGGCCGGGACCACGGCATGTGCATCGCTCGGTTCCCAAGAACAGTTCGCTGGGCATGCAGCCCTCGCCGCCGTAGCGGGGAAAGCAGGGCGCTGCGAGCGCAGCAGAGGGCGTCATCAGCAACCGTCCTGTGGCGGGGATCCGTGGGTTGAAACGCGGACCTGTGTGCGCACGGGTTCTCATCGACGCGCTGCTGCCCAGGGGTTGCGGAAGAAAAGATCGAGGATCGATGGCCGGTGGCGCGGGATGCGGGGCGCCCGTGGGGCCGATGGCGTGTGGCTGGGGTTCTCGCGGTCGGGCACGGAACCCGGACGGTGCCGCTTGCACTGGGCGAACTCAGGCGTCACTGCAGATCCTTGCCCTTGGATGTCGACGGTCGCCTTGCATGTCTCGCTTCGCGGTCAGTGGTGACACGCAGAAGTCCAGGGTTGGATACCCGTCCGCAAAGTCAGGTTGTTTGGTCGCCAACAGTCGGTGGCCGGCACCTCCACGGCGTCCTGCAGGTGGTGAAGCTCGGCAACAAACACTTTGCGCCAACACAAGGCCCGACGCGGTAGGCAGCCTAGACTGAGCTGAAGTTCAGACGTGCCGGCCATGCGAAACACATCGAAGGAACACGGCGCGTTGCTGGCCACCGCGCCGTACGTCCATGCCATCGGCGATGCACAGGCACCGCCCGGCGGCGAACAACCCGCATGAACGGTCGCCACGCGGACACCGTGAGCGGACACCGCACGTCGGTGGGCGGGGCATGAAGCGCCGCGCAGTGCTCACACAGAGCCTCGCGACGGTTGGCGCGCTGAGCACTTTGACCAGCACGCCGACGCGGGCGTCCAGGAATCTGCCGGCCAGGGTGGTACTTCCGCGGCCCGACCGAAGCGACGCTCAGCGGGTACTGCAGGCGATCGAGCGGCGGCGGTCCGTTCGCAGTTTCAGCTCTCGGCCGCTGTCGCTGGCTGCCGTGTCGCAAATGCTGTGGGCGGCCCAGGGCATCAGCGCTTCGGACGGGCGACGCACGGTGCCTTCGGCTGGAGCTCTGTATCCGCTGGAACTGCACTTGGTCGCCGTGCGGGTTGAAGGCATGGCGCCGGGCGCGTATCGCTACGTCGTGGGTTCACACACCCTGCAACTCGCGATCACCGAGATCATCCTGCCGCTGCTGTTGCGCGCGGCATACCAGCAGCCATCGGTGGCGAAATCCGCTGCGGTGGTGGTGATCACCGCGGTGGGTGAGCGCACGGCGCACAAGTACGCCGGGCGAACCGACCGCTACGTCGCGTTTGAGGCGGGGGCTGCGTCGCAGAATCTGGCGCTGGTGGCTGCCGCGCTCGGGCTGGGCACGGTGGTGATAGGCTCCTTCGACGATCAGGCGATGGCCCAAGCGATGCGCCTGCCTGCGGCAGAGCGACCTGTCGCCTTGATGCCGATCGGCTGGCCTGACTGACGCCGCGAGGCCCGACTCGGTTCCGCAGGGGTTCGAGCCAAGGTTCGTCGATTCAGCGTGCTGCCGGCATGTCGATCACGCCAGGACCCTCGCCGCGCCTGGACTCAGCGACCTTTTGCTCAGCCTTCAGCCCATCGTCGAGGTCGTGGCCTTCTGCGCAGCCCCGCTCGACGAAGTGGCCGTAGGCCACCTCGCGAATCATCAGTTCCCGATCGGGCATCGCGGAAGCCGGCTCTTGCGAAGTCGGCCCGCCCGCCGCAGCCACCGCTGGCCGTTCGGACCCTCCTGTTGAGCGTGCAGCAGTCCCTGTGACAGTTCGCACTTGAGCCATGCTTGCCTTCTGGAGTGGGTAAACTGAACACTGCCGCAACGCGGATGGCGGCAACGCAACCACAGGTCGATCGCCGTGGGATGCATTGCGTCAGGTCAATCTGGCGCCTGCATCACCATGGACTGGCTGATCCTCCAGCGCCCGAGCACATGGGCATACACCAAGCGCTCGTCCATGCTGATGCTCCCGTCCGCGGTGATTGCCGCCTCAGCGAGACGGCAGATCAGCATCCTGCTCGCCGGATCGTCAACCCGGTCCAGCATCGCGTCGATGTAGGCGGCATCGGGCGCGCGCAACCATGAGCACTCGCACAGCGTCGAACCCACGTCGTCAAGGCAGGCGCGAGCCAGTTCGAGGAATCGATCGCGGCCAACGCCGAGTCGATCGAAGGCCCGAAGCTCATCGAGTGTCTGCAGTTCACGCGGGTCGATGCGGCCGTTGGCGGCCACGATCAGCGCCAGCACGCTTGCGGCAGCCTCGTCTTGATGGATGTTTCGCAAGGTCATGGCTGAGGACTCCTCCGACGCTGAGCGTGTGGGCACAAACTGGGACGGCAGCAAATGTCGAGTCCGCTGGAAAGCGGGAAGTTCCCTGACCCGTGCGCCAGCGCACAGGCGCTTGATCTGCATCAACGCAAGACCTGGATCCACGCACAGTCATGGCCCTGTCCGCCATCGCCGGTTTGACGGGCAGTGGTCCTATCGGAGCGCTGCTTCGGGTGCATGCTGTTCGAGCATTTCGGCTGTGATCAGGACGATGCCGCGTTCCGTGACGTGGAACCGTGCCTTGTCCTCCTCGGCACAGACGCCCGCCACGAACCCGTCAGGGAGCACACACCGCTTGTCCACGACCGCGCGCTTGAGCACGACGTGGCGTCCGATGACCACGTTCGGCAGCACCACCGTGTCTTCCACCAGGCTGCCTTCGCCCACTCGCACCTTGGCAAACAAGATGGAGCGTCGAATGAGCGCGCCGCTGACGATGCAGCCGCTGGACACCAGTGAGTCAAGGGCGGTACCGCGCCGCGTTTCGTCGTCGAACACAAACTTCGCGGGGGGCAACTGAGGTTGCTGGCTGAGGATCGGCCAGTGGTCGTCGTAGAGATTGAGTTCCGGGACAACGTGGGTCAGGTCGATGTTCGCCTCCCAGAAAGCGTCGATCGTTCCCACGTCGCGCCAGTAGGGCTGGTCGCCCACCATGTTGACGCAGCTGTCGGCAAAGCGGTGGGCGACGACACGAGCGCCCCGCGTGACCAGCCCCGGCAACACGTCCTTGCCAAAGTCGTGGCTTGACGCGGCATCGCAGGCATCTCTTTCGAGTTCGCCCGAGAGGAACCTTGTACCGAAGACGTAGATGCCCATGCTCGCCAGCGCGCGATCAGCCCTGCCGGGCATTGGCGCCGGTCGGGCGGGTTTTTCCTCGAACTCGACCACGCGCCCCTCGGAATCCACCGCCACGACGCCGAAGTTCACCGCCTCGGCCAGCGGCACGTCGACGCATGCAACGGTGACATCGGCGCCACTGGCGACGTGCTCGGCGAGCATCACGGAATAGTCCATTTTGTAGACGTGATCTCCGGCGAGCACGAGCACGTAGTCGGCGTCAGCCTCGTGCAGGAGGTTCAGGTTCTGCAGCACGGCGTCAGCGGTTCCGCTGTACCAGGTCTCGCCCAGGCGCTGCTGCGCCGGGGCCACGTCGACGTACTCGCCCAGGTCGGCGGCAAGGAAGCTCCAGCCCCGCGCGACATGACGAATCAGGCTCTGCGCCTTGTACTGGGTCAGCACCGCGATGCGACGGATTCCCGAGTTGACGCAGTTGCTGAGTGCGAAGTCGATGATCTTCAGTTTGCCGGCAAAGGGAACGGCCGGCTTTGCTCGGCGGTTGGTCAACTGCTTCAGGCGCGTGCCGCGGCCACCGGCCAGAACGAAGGCAACGGTACGCTGCGTCAGTTCATTGACACGCGCGGGCTTCGCGCCACCGGTGCGGGCACGGTAGAGAGGGGAAGCCAATGGATCCTCGGACATATCGTGCACCCCGCTCGCAGACCAGGAACCACTGCCACTGAGCTATCTAGCTTATGTGTCCTGTTCGATGTGGTCTTGCGGCAAGTCAAGCGCACCGCTTGCCACTCCATCGCTTCGGGCTGTTGTGCCAGCATGCGCGCGATGTTCCGTCGCTTGCGTTCGGCGAGCGAAGCAGGCGCGCTCGGCCGCTCCAGCCCCTCGCTGGATCTGCCCGGGAAGTGGCAGAGAGACACCGACTTGGCCGCTGCTGCGCCCAAAGGGTCAGGTGGGAGAGTCGAGCCCCCAGTCATGGGCCTTGGCGGAAGCGGTGAGATTCGAACTCACGGGCCCTTGCGGGCCGCCGGTTTTCAAGACCGGTGCAATCGACCACTCTGCCACGCTTCCTGTGGGCCGCGATTCTAGGCGCCCGGGCGGCTGGCCTGTTCACAGGGCACCTGCACGACTTCACGGCGGCCACCGTCCACACGCACGGCGCTCAGGCAGCCGCCCCACACGCAGCCGGTGTCGGTGGCCAGCAGCGTGGCCTCGTTGATCAGGCCCAGCGTGCTCCAGTGGCCAAAGGCGATGGGCTGGTCTGCGGTGGCGCGCCCGGGCACGGCAAACCAGGGCAGGTAGCCCTCGGGGGCTGCGCCCGCACCTTCCTTGGTCTTGAAATCGAGTCGGCCGTCGGCGGTGCAGAAACGAAGCCGGGTCAGCGCGTTGATGACAAAGCGCTGGCGTTCATCGCCTGTCAGCGCGTCGTTCCACTGGCGCGGCTCGTTGCCGTACATGCGGGGCAGAAAACTCGCCAGCTCGGTGCTGCGCAGCAGGTCCTGCACTTCAGTGGCCAGGCTCAGCACCTGGGCCGTGCGCCATTGCGGCACCACGCCAGCGTGCACACACAGCCAGCCGGCCTCCAGGTGCGCCAGGCGCTGATGACGCAGCCAGTCGATCCAGGCCGGCGCGTCGCTTGCCTGCAGCACGTCGCCGAAGGTGTCGCCCTTGTGCAGCGCACGCGCGCCGTGGGCCACGGCCAGCAGGTGCAGGTCGTGGTTGCCCAACAGGCTGACGGCAGCGTCGCCAAAGGCCGCCACACGTCGCAGCACGGCCAGCGACGCCGGACCCCGGTTGACCAGATCACCCAGCAAAACCAGGCGATCGCGTGACGGTGAAAAGGCCAGTTCGGCCAGCAGGCGTTGCAGTGCGTCGTCGCAGCCTTGCACGTCGCCCAATAGATAGATCATGATGTGATTCTGCTACGCTCCAGCCGTTTTCACCGCTTCCGCTGCCCAGGCCAGCGGCGTGCATGGACCTTTCGCTGCTTGTTTTTCTGATTCTGCTCAACGGCATCTTTGCGATGTCGGAAATGGCCCTCACGGCCGCGCGCAAGGCGCGTCTGCAGGTCATGGTGGAAAACCAGGAGCCGGGTGCGCAGGCCGCGATGGACCTGCACGAGAACCCGACCAAGTTCCTGTCCACGGTGCAGATCGGCATCACCTCGATCGGCATCCTGAACGGCATCGTGGGTGAAGCGGCCTTTGCCGCGCCCTTTGCCGATTGGCTGGTGGCTGCCTTTGGCTTGGCGCAGAAAACCGCCGGCATCGGCGCCACGGCGCTGGTGGTGGTGGTGATCACGATCCTGACCATCATCTTCGGCGAACTGGTGCCCAAACGCCTGGGCCAGATGTACCCCGAAGCCGTGGCCCGCCTGGTGGCGCGGCCGATGAACCTGCTGTCCACCGCCACGCGCCCGCTGGTGGCGCTGCTGAGCCTGTGCACCGAAGCCGTGTTGCGGCTGCTGGGCATCCGCGGCGGGCCATCGCGGTCGGTCACCGAAGAAGAGATCGCGGCGAGCCTGGAAGAGGGGGTGGACGCCGGTGTCATCGAAGCGCAGGAGCACCAGATGGTGCGCAATGTCTTCCGCCTGGACGAACGGCAGATCGGCAGCATGATGATTCCGCGCGCCGAAATCGTCTGGCTCGACGAAACCGAACCGCTGGAGCAGTTGCTGAAGGTGGTGGCCGACAGCGGCCACACCCGCTACCCGGTGTGCCGCGGTTCGCTGGACGACGTGCGGGGTGTGCTGGGGGTGGGCAGCCTGCTGCCGCCGCTGGCCCGCGGTGAAGAGCCGGTGCTGCCCGACCACCTGCAGCCGCCGGTCTTCGTGCCCGAAACGCTGTCGGGCATGGAACTGCTCGAACACTTCCGCGCCACCGACACCGACATGGTGTTCGTGGTGGACGAATACGGCGCCGTGCAGGGGGTCATCACCGAACGCGACCTGCTGGAGGCCATCACCGGCGAATTCGGCAGCACGGCCGACGAAGACGCCTGGGCGCTGCGCCGGCCCGACGGTGGCTGGCTGCTGGACGGCCTGATTCCGGTGCCCGAACTGAAAGACCGGCTGGAAATCAAGGAACTCCCCGAGGAAGACCGGGGCCGCTACAACACGCTGGCTGGCATGATCATGCTTTTGCTCGGCCGCCTGCCACGTGCCACCGACGCCGTGCTGTGGGACGGCTGGCGCTTCGAGGTCGTGGACCTGGATGGCAAACGTGTCGACAAGGTGATGGTCACCCGCATCGAAACCCCTGGAGAAGACTCTTGATCAATCAGAACCTGCACAAGCAGCCGGCGGCGCTGGACAGCGCCGAACACCGCAACGTGAAGCTGCGTGTGCCCATCACCGACTGGACGGTGGCCAAGGACTTGAACGCGCTGTTTGTCGCGGCGGCCGAGTTCGGCGACGTGTGCCGCGAGTTCCCCATCGTGTTCGTGAAGGCTGGCAAGGACGCCGACGGCAAGGACGCCATCGCGCCCATCGCGGTGCTGGGCCTGACGCTGAACCAGAACCTCTACGTCACCGGCGAGCGCTGGCGTGCGCAGTACATGCCGGCCATCCTGCGCATGTACCCGTTCTGCATCGCGCGGCTCGACGACGAACGTTTTGCGATATGCGTCGACATGGCCTTCCCGGGTGTCAACACCAGCGAAGGCCAGCCCATCTTCGAAGCCGACGGCAAGGCCAGCGAACTGCTGCAGACCATGCAAAAGCAGCTGGAAACGCTGGAAGGCGAAATCCAGCGCACCCGCCTGGTCGGCCGCCGCCTGCTGGAACTGGACCTGCTGCGCGACATGCGCTTCGACGTCACGCTGCCCGATGGCCGCCAGCACACGGTGGACGGTTTCCTGACCATCGACGAACAGAAGGCCACCGCGCTGCCCGACAACGTGGTGGCCGAACTGCACCGCAGCGGCATGCTGGGCCTGATGCACCTGCACTGGGTGTCGATGGGCAATATGCGCCGCCTGGTGGACTGGCATGTCGAACGTGGCGCGGCCGCGGCGCCGGCAGCACCGGCCGTGGCGGCCAACGCGCCGGCGGCCTGAGGCCGGTTTCAGCCGCTGGCCGTGCCCGGGCCGGTGTCGGCCCGGGGCGTGCGAAGGGCCTGCAGCACCTGCGCCGCCTGGGGCTGGGTCTTGGCGACCCAGTCGTCGAAGGCCTGGCGCGCGGCCTGGCCGTAGCGCTGGTAGATCTTCATGCCCACCCAAGCCACCAGGGCCAGCAGGATCAGCGTCTTGGCGGCCCGTGCAAACGACACCAGCACCGCGATGCCCATGCCCAGCGCCACCCACTTGAACCACCAAACACCCTGGTAGGTCATCGCATTGATGAAGCCCGTGAGGCCGACCACGAACAGGGCCTTGAACGGCATGATCACCGCGTCGGCCACGTGTTTGACGGGTCGGGTGAAAAACGAAAAGGGGTTCATGGCAGGTCCTGTGTGTGATGCGCTGGAATGGGTGCATCTTGCAATCCGCGCCACCCGCAGGCCAGCCGGCTGCGACAAACTGCGGCCCGGCTTCGTGAATCGACAATAGCCCGTGACCGGCGGAACCGAGGTTGGCGCCGTGATCCCCGACTCCCCCTCCTGAAAGCGACAAGACAAGATGACCGTGCGACTGGGCAAGCCCCGCAAGAACAGCATCCCGATCCATGCCGTCGACCGCGCCGGCTTTGCCAAGCAGGCCGAGGCACTGGACAGCAGCGCGCAACGCTGGATGAAGGCCCTCGGATTTGCCGGCGCGCCCGACACCCACGCGCTGCTGCCCGCTGCCGACGGCAGCATTGGGGCCGTGTGGGCCGGTGTGCGCAGCGCAGCCGACCCGTGGGCGGTGGCCCTGCTGCCCAAGGCGCTGCCGGCCGGCCAGTACCACCTGGCCGATGCCGGCCTGGCGCTGGATGCGGCTGCCGCCGCGCAGTCCTGGGAACTGGGCAGCTACACCTTCGACCTGTACAAACCCGCCCGTCGCGAGACGGCCGAACTGAGCCTGCCCGACAGCGAAGCCGCGCAACGCGGCCTGATCCTGGCCGCTGCGATTGCCAGCACCCGCGACCTGATCAATACCCCGGCCGAACACATGAGCCCGGCGGCGCTGGCCGAAGCCGTGCGCCTGGTGGCCAAACAACACGGCGCCACCTTCAAGCAGACCGCGGGTGACGCGCTGCTGAAGGCCAACTTCCCGGCCATCCACGCGGTCGGCCGGGCAGCCGACGCTGCTTCGGGCCGGGCGCCGCGCCTGATCGAGCTGAACTGGGGCCAGCCCAAGCACCCACGCGTCACGCTGGTGGGCAAGGGCGTGTGTTTCGACAGTGGTGGCCTGGACATCAAGTCGGCCGACGGCATGCGCCTGATGAAAAAGGACATGGGCGGCGCGGCCAACGCGCTGGGCCTGGCGCAGATGATCATGGCGCTGAAGCTGCCGCTGCGCTTGCAGTTGCTGATTCCGGCGGTGGAAAACGCCATCTCGGCCAATGCCTTCCGGCCGGGCGATGTGTTCAAGACACGCCAGGGCCTGCACATCGAGATCGGCAACACCGACGCCGAAGGCCGCGTGATCCTGTGCGACGCGCTGGCCTACGGCGCCGAAGGCAAACCCGAACTGATGATCGACCTGGCCACGCTGACCGGCGCGGCGCGGGTGGCGCTGGGTGCCCAACTGCCGGCGCTGTTCTGCCGCGACATCGGCCAGGCGCGCGACATCGTCGACCTGGGCATGCAGGTGCAAGACCCGCTGTGGCACATGCCGCTGTGGGCGCCGTACCACGGCGGCATCGAAAGCGACATCGCCGACATCGTCAACACCGGGCGCGGTGCCTTGGGTGGCGCCATCAGCGCCGCGCTGTTCCTGGAGGACTTCGTGCCCGCGAAGCAGGACTGGCTGCACATCGACCTGTTCGCCTGGAACGAAGGCCACCGCCCCGGGCGGCCTGCCGGTGGCGAAGCGCAGACGCTGCGCACGCTGCTGGCCTACCTGCAGCAGCGTTTCAAGGCTTGAACTGGCGCGGCAAACTGAGGCCGCAAAACGCCGCTGTTTGCCACATCACCGTCACGGGCGCGTGGCACAGTGAGGCACCTCAGGCGAAAACCGACCGCAAGAATGGGCGGAGCTTCGGAACCCGTGCCCGTCGCCTGACGTCTTGACACCCCTTGGCGCGCGCCATTCAGCGCGCCTGTTCACCGAGCCAGCGCCGCCAGCCAGTTGCGCACAAACGTTGCCTGCAGCGGCGCGCGCTGGCAGCTGGCTGCCACCGGGCACCACAGCACCGACTCGGGCTCCACCCACACCCGGCCCAGCGCCACCCCCGCACGCCAGCCGCTGAAGGCCGGTGCGCCGGGCGCCGGGGTCGGGTCGGCCACCGGTGTCCACTGGCCTTCGGCAGCGGCAATCAAGGCCTGCACCCAGGCGCCGTCGGGGTTGCGCCGGGGCCCCGGGTTCTGCCAGCTCCACACATCGTCTTCGTGCACCATCGGGCCGGAGGCTGCCTTGGCACTTGCCGGGCCGGCGGGCGCCATGCGCAGCGGCACCGGCAGGGCACGGGCCGGTGCGGCGGGGCTTTCGGCGCGTTGCGCGCCAGCGGACAGGCGTGTGTGCTGGGCACGGTCTGCGGCCGCTTCGGCGGGTGCTGGGGCAGTTGCCGGTGGTGGTGCCGCCATCGCCGCAGGCGGCGCCGGTGGTGCTTCGGGTGCCGCTGCAAGCGGCGGCGGGGTCGCAGCCGTGTCGGCCGCTTGTCGACCTTGCCTGGCGCTGTCTTGCGGCCCGGCTTCTGGGGCGCGCATGCGCTGTGCCGGGCCCTTGGCGGTCTCGGGCCTGGCGCGTGGTGACGAAGCCGGCACTGCAGGGTTCGGCAGGTCGGCTGCGGTGCCGGGCGCCGCGGGCGCCGGGGCAGCGGCAGGCACCGCAGGCTTGACCAGGGGTGCGGGCGCGGCCACCTCGCGAACCGCCGGTTCGTCGGTGCCGGGGCCGGGCACTTCGCCGCGCCACAGCAGGCCGATGAACCCGGCCATCAGCACGGTGGCAAAAGCCGCCGAGGCGCCGGGCGCGGTCCACCAGCGCAACTTCCAGCGTGCCCAGGTCGAAAGCGGCGGCGCAGCCGCTCTGGGCGTACCGCCCGCGCTGCGGTGCGCCGCCGCCAGGATCTGCGCGCTCAGCTCGGGCGGCGCAGCCAGTTCAGCGTCGGGCGCGTGTCGCAATGCCTTCAGCAGGTGTTCGTCGGGTGGTATCGGGTTCATCCGCTCACCTTCTGCGGCAGGTAGGCACCCATGCAGCTGCGCAGCTTGCTCATGGCGTAGCGCAGGCGTGTCTTGGCGGTTTCGAAACCCACTTCCAGCGCGCGCGCCAGTTCGTCCACCGCCAGGCCGTCTTCGTGATGCAGCAGGAAAACCGTCTTCTGCGGCAGCGGCAGGCCTTCCAGGCAGTCCAGCAGACGCTGGCCGGCCGCACGCCAGAAGACGGCATCTTCGGCTTCGGCGGTGGCTGCCGGCCAGTCCGACCACGCGGCCGCAGCTGCATCGGGTTCCCAGGGAGGCGATTCTTCGTCGCCGCTCAGGCTGACTTCACGGCCCAGCTTGCGCAGGCAGTCCACCGCGCGGTGGTGTGCCAGCGTGAAAAGCCAGGTGCGCCAGGCTGCGCCCTGGGGCTGCCAGCTGTGGCGGGCCTGGATGGCGCGCAGCCAGGTGTCCTGGAACACCTCGTCGGCCTGCGTGGCGGCGGCGCGGCCCAGCAGGCGGCGCACGAAGCGGTACAGCGCCGCCTGGTGGCGCTGGTAAAGCTGCTCGAAGGCGGCCGCGTCGCCGGCGGCGAAGCGGCGCATCAGCGTGTCGTCGCTGGTTTCGGCGGGCAGGGCAGGGTCGGCGGCTTGCATCTCGGCAGATTGAGTCACCGGGCTTGTACGTGCCAGCGGCCCAAACGGGGTGAACGCTGCCCGGCTTCAGTCGGCCGCCGCGTCGGCGCGCACGTCGTGGTCATAGAGCCAGGCGCTCTGGCGCAGCGGGTCGCCCTGGGCAAAGGTCTCGTCGCGGGCCTGCTGCTCGGGGCCGTCGGGCAGGTGGTTGCGGATCTCGCGGCCGCGGCTCATCAGCTGCACTTCGCTGGCACGCGGGCGGCGGCGGTTTTCGTAGCGTTGCAGCGCGGCGGGCACGTCGTGGCGCAACACGCCAGCCAGGCAGTCGGCCAGCACGGCCGCGTCTTCCACGGCCTGTGCCGCGCCCTGGGCAAAAAACGGCAGCATCGCGTGGGCCGCGTCGCCCAGCAGGCTCAGGCGGCCTTCGGTCCAGCGTGGCAGCGGCGTGCGGTCATACAGGGCCCAGCGGCGGGTGTCGGTGGCGGCGGCCAGCAGCTGCTGCACGTCGGGGTGCCAGCCGTCGAACGCCTGCTGCATGTCGCTGACACGGCCTTCGGCGGTCCAGCTTTCGGTGCGCCAGTCGCCGGCGGGCACGATGGCCACGATGTTCACCAGGCGGCCCGACGAAATGGGGTAGTGCACCAGGTGCCGACCCGGGCCCAGCCACAGCGACTGCACCGGCCGCAGCGCCAGTGCCGGTGCCCTGTCAGCGGGCACCAGGCAGCGGAAGGCGCAGAGGCCGGAAAAACGCGCGTCGATGTCGGGCGCCACTTGTTGGCGGATCACTGAATGGATGCCGTCGGCGCCGATGACGGCATCGGCCACCGCCCCGGCGCTGCCACCCCCGCGGTGCGTGAAGCTGAGCTCGACGGCCTCGCCGGCCAGCCGGTGTGCCGTGAAGCGGTGGTCCAGGTGCAATTGCGAAGCCGGCAAGGCTTCCTGCATCAGCGCCAGCAGGTCGGCACGGTGGGCCACGTAACAGTGCGCGCCGTACATCTGCATGCAGGCTTCGCCCATGGGCTGCACAAACAGCACACGGCCGTCCTGCCAGCGGCGGAATTCCCAGGCGGCTTCCAGTTTCACGGCCACACGCTGCAGCGCGGCCAGCAAGCCCAGTTCGTCCAGCAGGCGCACCATGTTCGGCGGCACGACGATGCCGGCGCCGGTTTCTCGCAGTTCATGCGACTGCTCGTACACCGCGGCATCGATACCGGCGCGGCGCAGGAAGAGGGCGGCGGCAACACCGCCGATACCACCACCGATCAGCGCCACGCGCAGCGGGCTCATGCGGCCAAGGCCTCGGTCTGCAGGGCCAACAGCTGGCGGTCGATGTCGTCGGCGCCGTGCAGCGTGCGCACCGTGTCGTAGGCCTCTTGTGCCTGGGGATGGCGGCGGCGCAGCATGTTCAGCCACTGTTTGATGCGGCCACCGCGGTGGCGCGGTGCCACACGGGGCGCGATGAGGCGGCTGTAGTGCGACAAGAGCGGCAGCAGGTCTGCCCATTCGGGTGTCGCCCGACCCCGCAGCGCCAGCGCCAGGCCGGGGTCGGACACCAGGCCGCGGCCCAGCATCAACGCGTCGCAGCCCGACTCGGCCATGCAGCGCTGCGCATCGGCCACGGTCCAGACCTCGCCGTTGGCCACAACCGGCACGTCCACCGCCTGCCGGATCAAGGCGATGCGGTCCCAGAAGGCCGGTGGTTTGTAGCCCTGCAGCTTGGTGCGCGCGTGCACCACCAGTTCCGATGCACCTGCGCTGGCGATGGCCAGGGCGCAGTCGACCATGCGGCTGTCGTCGCGGTGGCCCAGGCGCATCTTGGCCGACACCGGCACGTGCGCCGGCACCGCACGGCGCACGGCGGCCACGATGCGGTGCACCAGCTCGGGTTCGTCCAGCAGCACGGCGCCGCCGCGGTGGCGGTTGACGATCTTGGCCGGGCAGCCGAAGTTCAGGTCGATGCCGTCCGGCTTCAGCGACGCCAGCAGCGCGGCGTTTTCCGCCAGGCAGCCAGGGTCGGAACCCAGCAGCTGCGCCCGCACCGGTGTGCCGGCGGGGGTGCGGCTGCCGGTCAGCAGCTCGGGCATCAGGCGGGTGTAGACCCGGCGTGGCAGCAGCTGGTCGGTGATGCGGATGAACTCCGACACGCAGCGGTCGATGCCACCCACCCGCGTCAGCACGTCGCGCAGGCTGTGGTCGAGCACCCCTTCCATGGGTGCCAGCAGGATCAGTCGGGGGGCAGCAGGGGTCAAGTGTTGGCGTGCGGATGGCGGTTTGGCCGATTCTGCCTTTTGCTGCGCGCTTTCCCTGAATTGCGCCGGCCGCGCAGCGGCGCCTAGAATTAACCGACCAATTGGTCGAGTAACTGCTGCCTTGCCCGCAGCACCCCCTGCACCATGCCCGAACCCACCGTTCTCGTGGCCACGCGCGGCGCCGTGCGCACGCTCACGCTCAACCGCCCGGCTTCGCTGAACAGCTTCACGGCTGTGATGCACGGTGAACTGTTGCCCGCGCTGCAGCAGGCAGCCGACGACATCGCCATCCGCGCCGTGGTCATCACCGGCGCCGGCCGCGGTTTCTGTGCCGGGCAGGACCTGATGGACCCGGCGATGGTGGGCGACGTCGACGTGGGCGCGGTGATCGAAAAGTCCTACCGACCGCTGGCCACACGCGTGCGCACGATGCCGGTGCCGGTGATCGCCGCCGTCAACGGCGTGGCTGCCGGCGCCGGCGCCAACCTGGCGCTGTGCTGCGACTTCGTGGTGGCGGCGCGCAGCGCCAGCTTCATCCAGGCCTTCAGCAAGATCGGCCTTGTGCCCGACTGCGGCGGCACCTGGTTGCTGCCGCGCCTGGTGGGCCGCGCCCGTGCGCTGGGTCTGGCGATGACGGGTGACAAGCTGCCGGCCGAAGAGGCCGAGCGCATCGGGCTGATCTGGAAATGTGTCGACGACGCCGCCTTGGCCGACACCGTGAACGCGCTGGCCGACAAGCTGGCGCTGATGCCCAGCCGCGCGCTGGCCGAAACCCGACGTGTGCTGGACAGCGCGATGGCCATGGACTTCAGCGACGCCATCACCCAGGAAGCCGATACACAACGCGAACTGGGCCGAGGCGCCGACTTTGCCGAAGGCGTAGCGGCGTTTTTCGGCAAGCGCCCACCGGTGTTCAAGGACCGCTGAATGGCCACGCCCCAATTGGTGGCCGAAGCCACACGCGACGCGATGTGGCAGAACGACCGCGCCTCGAAAGGCCTGGGCATGCAACTGCTGGCCATCGGCCCCGGCACGGCGCAGATGAGCATGGCGGTGCGCGAGGACATGCTCAACGGCCACGACATCTGCCACGGCGGTTTCATCACCACGCTCGCCGACAGCACCTTCGCCTTTGCCTGCAACAGCTACAACGAGGTGACCGTGGCCTCGGGCTTCGACATGAACCTGCTGGCGGCGGCTCGCCTGGGCGACGTGCTCACCGCCACTGGCCAGGAAGTCAGCAAGGCCGGCCGCACGGGTGTCTACGACATCCACGTGCACAACCAGCGTGGCGAAGCGGTGGCGGCCTTCCGTGGCCGTTCCTACACGATGAAAGGCAAGCCATTGATCGAAGGCCTGCCGATGGGCAAACCGAAGTGACGGAGACCGCCGCATGCCCGTGAAAAAACCGGCGCCGGGTGACCTGGAGCCCATCGAAACCGCCAGCCGCGACGAACTGCAGGCGCTGCAGCTGCAACGCCTGCGCTGGTCCTTGCAGCACGCCTATGACAAGGTGCCGCACTACCGGCGCGCCTTCGACGACAAGGGTGTGCACCCGTCGGACTGCCAGACGCTGGCCGACCTGGCGAAGTTTCCCTTCACCAGCAAAGCCGACCTGCGCGACAACTACCCGTTTGGTATGTTCGCTGTGCCGCGTGAACAGGTGGTGCGTCTGCACGCCAGCAGCGGCACCACCGGCAAGCCCACCGTGGTGGCCTACACCCAGGCCGACATCGACGTCTGGGCCGACCTGGTGGCCCGCAGCATCCGCGCCAGCGGTGGCCGCGCCGGCGACATCGTGCAGGTGGCCTATGGCTACGGCCTGTTCACCGGCGGTCTGGGTGCGCACTACGGTGCAGAACGGCTGGGCTGCACGGTCATTCCGATGGGCGGCGGCCAGACCGAAAAGCAGGTGCAGCTGATCGAGGACTTCAAGCCGCACATCATCATGGTCACGCCCAGCTACATGCAGGTCATCGTCGAGGAGTTCCGCCGCCAGGGCAAGGACCCGCGCGCGATGTCCGTCAGCGTGGGCATCTTCGGCGCCGAACCCTGGACCGAAGCGATGCGGCGCGACATCGAACAAAGCGCCGACATCGACGCCGTGGACATCTACGGCCTGAGCGAGGTCATGGGCCCGGGCGTGGCCAACGAGTGCATCGAAAGCAAGGACGGCCCGGTGATCTGGGAAGACCATTTCTACCCCGAGATCATCGACCCCGAGACCGGCGAAGTGCTGCCCGATGGCAGCGAAGGTGAACTGGTCTTCACGACGCTGACGAAGCAGGCGCTCCCCGTCGTGCGCTACCGCACCCGCGACCTGACCCGTCTGCTGCCACCCACCGCACGCAGCATGCGCCGCATGGGCAAGATCGTGGGCCGCAGCGACGACATGCTGATCATCCGCGGCGTGAACCTGTTTCCGACGCAGGTCGAAGAACTGGTGCTGAGACAAGGCCAGTTGTCGGGCCAGTACCAATTGGTGGTGACCCGCGAAGCGCTGCTGGACGAAGTGACGGTGCGCTGCGAACTGACGCCGCAGCACGCAGGCGCCGACCGCAACGCGATTGCGCGCGAACTGCAGCACCGCATCAAGACCTTGATCGGCGTCAGCACGCAGGTCGACGTCGGGCTGCCCAATGCCATCGAACGCACGCTGGTGGGCAAGGCCCGCCGTGTGGTGGACCAACGTCCAAAGTAGGAGCCGCAGATGTACACACAAGCCATGGACACGGCGCCGAAGGAAGAGCGCAAGCCCATCCGGTCGGCCGAAGAGGCGCAACTGGAAGCCCGCTTCGAAACACGCATCGACGAAGGCGGTTTTGTCGAGGCCAAGGACTGGATGCCCGAGCACTACCGCAAGACGCTGGTGCGACAGATCAGCCAGCACGCACACAGCGAAATCGTCGGCATGCTGCCCGAAGGCAACTGGGTGACACGTGCGCCCACACTCAAGCGCAAGGCCATTCTGTTGGCGAAGATCCAGGACGAAGGCGGCCACGGCCTGTACCTGTATGCCGCGGCCGAAACGCTGGGCACCAGCCGCGACCAGTTGCTGGACGCACTGCACACCGGCAAGGCCAAGTACAGCAGCATCTTCAACTACCCCACGCTGAGCTGGGCCGACATCGGTGTCATCGGCTGGCTGGTGGACGGCGCGGCCATCATGAACCAGGTGCCACTGACCCGCTGCAGCTACGCGCCGTATGCGCGCGCGATGGTGCGCATCTGCCGCGAAGAAAGTTTTCACCAGCGCCAGGGCTTCGACGCCTTGATGGTGATGATGAAAGAGGGCACCGAGACCCAGCGCGAGATGGTGCAGGACGCCGTGAACCGCTGGTGGTGGCCCAGCCTGATGATGTTCGGCCCGCCTGACGGCGAAAGTGTGCATGGTGCGCAGAGTGCCCGCTGGGGCATCAAGCGCATCAGCAACGACGAGTTGCGGCAGAAGTTCGTCGACGCCACGGTCGAACAGGCCAAGGTGCTGGGCGTGACCATGCCCGACCCGCTGCTGAAGTGGAACGCGGCACGCGGCCATCACGACTTCGGCCCCATCGACTGGGACGAGTTCTGGCGCGTGGTGGGGGGCCATGGCCCCTGCAATCGCGAACGGCTGGCGGCACGGGTGAAGGCCTGGGACGACGGCGCCTGGGTGCGTGATGCTGCTCTGGCCCACGCGAGCAAGCAGGCCTGTAAACAACAGACGCAGGAGCAAGCCGCATGAGCCCGGTGCAGAACGAGTGGCCCCTCTTCGAAGTGTTCGTGCGCGCCAAGGCCGGCCTGGACCACAAACACTGCGGCAGCCTGCACGCGCCCGACGCGAAGATGGCGCTGCAACTGGCCCGTGAGGTCTACACGCGGCGCCAGGAAGGCACCAGCGTGTGGGTGGTGCGCAGCAGCGACATCACGGCCAGCGACCCCGGCGACAAGGACATGCTCTTCGACCCGGCCGAGGACAAGGTGTACCGCCACCCCACGTTCTACGAGTTGCCGGACTCGGTCAACCACATGTAGGGCAGGCGCCGACATGACCGCCACTGTCGTTTCGCTGCGCCTGAACCTCACGCCGCCGGTGCGCTACGTGCTGCGCATTGCCGACACCTGCCTGATCCACGCTCAGCGCCTGGCCGAGTGGTGCGGGCACGGACCGGTGCTGGAAGAAGACATCGCGCTGACGAACATGGCGCTCGACCTGATCGGCCAGGCCCGTTCGCTGCTGAGCCATGCGGCAAAGCTGGAAGGGCAGGGCTTCGACGAAGACCAGCTGGCCTTCTTGCGCCAGGAAAGTGACTACCTGAACCTGACGCTGGTGGAACAGCCCATGCGCCGCAGCAGCGCGCATGCACCCGGGGGCGACTTCGCTGACACGGTGCTGCGCAATTTCCTGCTCGCGGTCTGGTTGAGAGCCCTCTGGACGCAATTGGCCACGTCGACCGACACCGATTTGGCCGCCATCGCCGGCAAGGCCGTCAAAGAGGCCCGCTACCACCAGCAGCACGCGGGCGACTGGGTGGTGATGCTGGGTGACGGCAACGAAGAATCGACACGGCGCATGCAGGCGGCGCTGTGGCGCATCTGGCCGTACACGCAAGAACTTTTTGTCCGTGACGCGGTGGATCTGCAAGCCGAAGCCACCGGCCTGGGCCCGGCGCGTGACACGCTGCGCCCGGCCTGGAACGACGAGGTGCACGGCGTGCTGGCCCACGCGGGCCTGGCCGTGCCTGCCACCACGCCCTTCCTGAGCACCGGCACCCAGGGTCGCCACAGCGAACACCTGGGTTTCATGCTGGCCGAGATGCAGAGCCTGCAGCGCCAGCATCCGGGTGGACGTTGGTGATGCGCGGCACCGACGCAGTCGACACCCGTGAACAGGCGGCCTGGGCTGCCCTGGCCACGGTGCTCGACCCCGAGGTGCCGGTGCTGTCGGTCTGCGACCTGGGCATCGTGCGCGAGGTGCGGTGCGAAGCCGCCGGCACGCAGGTGGTGCTGACCCCCACTTACAGCGGCTGCCCGGCCACCGAAGTCATCGCCGATGGGGTGCGGGTTGCGCTGGAAACCGCCGGGCTGGGCCCGGTGACCGTGACACACCGCCTGGCGCCGGCCTGGACCACCGACTGGATCAGCCCGCAGGGCCGCGAACGGCTGCTGGCCTACGGCATTGCGCCACCGGGTGCCACCTGCGGCAACCCCAGCGCAACGCCCATCCAGCTGCGGCTGCACAAGCTGGCTTGCCCCCGCTGCGGCAGTTTGAACACCGAACGGCTGTCCGCCTTCGGCTCAACGGCCTGCAAGGCTTTGCACCGTTGCCTGGACTGCCGTGAGCCTTTCGAGCACTTCAAACCGATATGAACCTGCCATGACCGGCTTGCACTTCCACCCGCTGCGCGTGCGCGAATTGCGCGCCGAGGCCGATGACGCCTTGCTCGTTTCCTTCGACGTGCCCGAAGCCGACGCGCAGCGCTTCGACTTCGAAGCTGGCCAGTACCTGACGCTGAAACACGGCGAATTGCGCCGCTCGTATTCGATCTGCGCCGCGCCGGGCGAGATCTTGCGCGTGGGCGTGCGGCGGGTGCCTGGTGGCACTTTTTCAAGCTGGTTGCACGAGAGCCTGAAACCCGGCGACATGATGGAAGTGTTGCCGCCGCAGGGCCGCTTCGGCGCCGCCTTGGCGCAGCGTCCGCGGCACGTGCTGGCGGTGGCCGGCGGCAGCGGCATCACGCCCATCATTTCCGTCCTGAAAACCGCGTTGCTGTCCGACCCCAACTGCCGTTGCACGCTGCTGTACGGCAACCGGCGCGCCGCCAGCACGATGTTCAAGGAAGAACTCGAAGACCTGAAAAACCGCTTCCTTACACGCTTGGTGTTGCACCCGGTGTTTTCGCGCGAAGTCATGGACAGCCCGCTGAACGCCGGGCGCCTGGACAGCGACAAGCTGGCCACGCTGCTGCGGCTGGTGGGTGCTGTCGATGAAGCGTTTGTCTGTGGTCCGCACGCGATGAACGACGAAGCCGAAGCGGCGCTGCTGGCCGCCGGCATCGCGCCCGATCACATCCATGTCGAACGTTTTGGCATTCCACCCACCGAAGCCGACGCCACGCTGCACGCACCGCAGGCGGGCGACGCCACGACGGCCTTCGTCACCATCGTGCGCGATGGCTTGAGCCGCGACGTGGCCTTCCAGCCCAGCGACGAAAGCATCCTGGCCGCGGCCGGCCGCGCCGGCCTGGACGTGCCGTATTCCTGCCGCTCGGGCGTGTGCGCCACGTGCCGCGCCAAGCTGCTGGAAGGCCGGGTGCGCATGGACCGCAACTTTGCGCTCGACAAGGCCGAGCTTGTTGCCGGCTTTGTGCTGACGTGCCAGGCCCACCCGCTGACCGAGCGGGTCGTGGTGTCCTTCGACGAGCGCTGAAGCCGGCCTTGGCGCGCCCCCGATCAGCCGGCTTCGAACTGCAGCGCGAGCAAGTGCTGGCCGCGGCCGCGCAGCTGTTTGCCACCCGTGGCTACACCGCCGCCACGATGCAGGACGTGGCCACGGCCTGTGGTGTGAGCAAGGCCACGCTCTACCACTACGTGCGCGACAAACATCAGTTGCTGGCGCAGATCACGCAGGGCCACGTGGCGAGGCTGGAAGAACTGGTGACGCAGGTGCAGGTGCTGCAATTGCCGCCAGACGAACGGCTGCAGGCACTGATCCAGCGCTTCATGCAGGCCTACGCCAGCGCGGCGCACGAACACCGCGTGCTGACCGAAGACGTCAAGTTCCTGGCCGACGCGGAACGCCAGGCCGTGCTGGACGGCCAGCGCCGCGTGGTGGCCACCTTTGCTGATGCCATTGCCGGTGTGCGGCCTGACCTGCAGGGCCGCCAGCTCGACAAACCGCTGGCCATGCTTTTGTTCGGCATGATCAACTGGACCTTCACCTGGCTGCGTGCCGACGGCACGCTCACCCATGCGTCGCTGGCACCGCTGGTGCAGGAACTGTTCCTGGGCGGCCTGGCTGCCTTGTCGGCGTCATCGACCGCGTCGAAACCCGCTTGAGCACACGGCTGCGCGCTGGCGCCGCCGCGTGGATGAGCCGGGCACCTGTCAGGCCCCAGGCTTCCGTGGCTTGTGCCAGGCTGTGTTGCACCACACGCCCGGGCGCCAGTTCCGACTTCAGCAGCTTGCCCAGCAGCAATTGAACGCCGGCTTCGCCCAGGCTCAGCACCAGGTGCTGCCAGCGGCGCTGCACACGTTCCTGCAGCCAGGCGTCTTCCAGGGCCGTGCGGCGCGCGACCGGGTCGGCGTCGGCTTCCAGCACACGGGGTGCCATGGCGCCGACGAAGAGGTTGAAGTCCAGCCGCAGCGTGTGTTCGGGCAGCCACTGCGCCAGGGACTGGCAGCGCCGGCTCCAGCCCGCGCTGGCAAAAACCTGCGTCACCAGCGCCTGCAGGCCCTGCACGGCGTTCAGCACCCGCACCCGGTTGGGTGGAAACAGGGCCAGCGGCAGGCGCGCCGCTTCGGCAAAGGGCAGGGTCTGCGCAAAAGCCGTCAGCGTGGCCAGGCGCCACCAGCTGGCGGCGTCCAGGCCATCGACGACGTCGCCGCTCAGTTCGCACAAGCGGGCCTTGCGCACGATCTGCTGCAGTGTCAGACCGTGGCGTGCAGCGGCGGCGCATGCACTCAGCGTCACCAGGTTGCCGACTGCGTAAGCGGCCTCGGGGTTGATGCGCTCGATGACGGCGGCATCGCCGCTGCCGGTGGCGCCACCCAAGGCGCGGCGGGTGACGGGGCACCGTCCGCTGTGCAACTGGCCCAGGTAATTGGGCGTGACCAGCTGGCCGTCGAAGGGCACCCCTTCCTGCCATGCCCGCAGGCGCAGCGCGAGCCACTGGCGGGTGGTGTGCCGGCTGGGCACCACGCGGCGGCCGAACACCGCCTTGGCAGCGGTCCAGCCCTGCATCACCGGTGTGTCGGGGTGCAGGCAGTCGGCGGGCGGCACGAGGCCGTGGTGGGCGTGGTCCCAGCCGATGTCGAAACCCGTGCGGTCGGCGTGCGCGGGCTGCGGCGTGGTGATTTCAAGCGTGGCCTGGTTCATGGGTCTGCTCCGGGTTCGGGCGGGCGGAATGCCCTGCACGTGGAGGCAGTGTCTGGCGGGGGTAGCTCATGGCGTGAGCTACCTCTCTGTGTTTTGCCGCGCGCTCTGTGCCGTCGGGCGTCAAGCCTGGAAGCTCAGGCGCTGGTATCGGCGCCGATGCGGCGCAGCGCCTTTGCCAAGACCAGTCCGGCGGCAATGCCCACGGCATTGGCCAGCAGGTCGGCCCAGCTGGCCACGCGGCCGGGCAGCTGGGACTGCACGGATTCAATGAAGCCGCCATAGAGAAGCAGCCCGACCGTCACGGCCAGCGCCGTTGGCCGCCCCGGTGCCCAGGCCAGTGAGGCCACCAACGCCAGGCACCCGAATGCGAGCACGTGTTTGAACTTGTCGGCGTGCACAAACGGCTCTGTCGGATTGGCTGGAGAGAAGGCCAACCAGGCCACCAGCAGCATCAAACCAGCCAGCAGCAGGCGCCAGTGGATGCGGAGTTGCGGTGTCAGCAGTTGTGTCGTCAGGGGTCTCATCGGCTGCTGCATTCTGGGCCACCGGCCTGGCGCGGCGGCGGCGCGCCAGGGGTGCATGGCCCGGTGAACTGCTACACTCGCAGGCTACGCCCGTGTAGCTCAGTTGGTAGAGCAGCGCATTCGTAATGCGAAGGTCACCAGTTCGAATCCGGTCTCGGGCACCAACGAAGACAAGCCATCCCGTTCCTCGGAGCAACCTGTCCACCCAGGGCCCGGCCAACGCCGGGCCCTGGGTGTTTGTGGGCCGGCAAAGGCTTTCCGCGCCTGAACGGCGGGCTTCCGGCGCTCCCTACAATGCGCCATGCGCATCCTCATCGCCAACGACGACGGTTACCTCGCACCGGGCCTGGCTGCCCTGGTGAAGGCCTGCCAGGGCCTGGGCCACATCGACGTCATCGCACCCGAACAGAACGCCAGTGGCACCAGCAACGCGCTGACGCTCAGCCGGCCTCTGTCGATCTTCGAAGCGCGGGGTGAACACGTGCAGGGCTTTCGGGTCGTCAACGGCACGCCGTCCGATTGTGTGCACGTGGCCTTGACCGGCCTGCTGCCGCAACGGCCCGACCTGGTGCTGTCGGGCATCAACAACGGTGCCAACATGGCCGACGACACCCTGTATTCGGGCACCGTGGCCGCGGCGATGGAAGGTTTCCTCTTTGGCATCCCGGCCATCGCGTTTTCGCAAGCGGAAAAGGGCTGGGGCGAACTCGAGGCCGCCGCAGCTGCCGCGCGTGGTGTCATCGACCATGTGCTGGCCAGCCATGCGCTGGGTGGTCAGCCCTGGCTGCTGAACGTGAACATTCCCAATCGGGCCGACGCCGCCACGCTGCCGCGCAAGGTCACGCGCCTGGGCCGGCGGCATGCCAGCGCCCCGGTCATCCAGCAGACCAACCCGCGAGGCGATGCCATCTATTGGATCGGCCCGGCCGGCGACGCGCGCGAGTGCGGCGAAGGCACCGACTTCCACGCCGTGGCCAGCGGCTTTGTGTCCATCACACCCCTGCAGGTGGACCTGACCGACCACGCCAGGCGCGACGACTGGGCCTTGCGGCTGGACGGCCGTTGAGCCAGTGAACCGATGAGCCGCCTCCCCCGTTTTCCCCTGGGCCTGCAACAGTTGCAGGGCAAAACCGTGAGCCGGCGCGAAGACGCGGCCGTGGTGCGCCCGCAGCGGCCGGTTCAACAGGCCGCGCAGGACCTGGCACGGCAATCGCAGTCCAGCGGCCTGGGCCTGGACTCGGCGGCCGTGCGCCAGCGCATGGTCGACCGCTTGCGTACCGCAGGGCTGCACAACGAAACGGTGCTGCAAGCGCTGCGCAGCGTCGAGCGTCACCGTTTTGTCGACAGCGCGCTGGCCAACCAGGCCTACGAAGACACGAGCCTTCCGATCGGCCTGTCGCAAACCATTTCCAAGCCCTCGGTGGTGGGTCACATGCTGGCTCTGCTGTTCGAAGGTGCATATGCACGCGAACACGGGAACCTGGGGCGTGTGCTCGAGATCGGAACCGGCTGCGGCTATCAGGCCGCGCTGTTGTTGCAGTTGGGCCGCCAGGTGGTGTCGATCGAACGGCTGCAGGCGCTGCACGAACGGGCACGCGACAACCTGGCGCAACTTCGCCACGGCGACCTGCGGCTGGTGTTTGGCGACGGCATGCTGGGCCACCCGCCGCGTGCGCCTTATCACAGCATCGTTGCAGCGGCCGGCGGCGAGCAACTGCCAAAGGCCTGGCTCGATCAACTGGCCGTGGGCGGGCGCCTGGTGGCGCCGATGCACGCGGGAACTGCGGGCGGTCAGCGCCTGGTGATCGTCGATCGGGGCCCGGACGGTCTGTCCACCCAGCACCAGGATGCCGTCCACTTCGTCCCACTAAAATCCGGTACGGAATGAAATTGTCCACACCTTCTTTCTTTCCCCAAAGCGGGCCTCTGCCGCGCCGGGCCTCGTCCCTGGGCGCTCTGGTGCTTGTTGCCGCACTGGCAGGTTGTGCCAGCAGCACGCACCGTGCCCCGGTTGAAGACCGTGGCACCGCCACGCGGCCCGTGCCCGGTGCGGCGGCAAGTGTGGCAGCCAGTGCGGCGCCCGCGGCCAGTGCACCCGAGGCGGCAAAACCGCTGCCTGGCGCAGAAAACGCGGGCAAGCCGGGTTATTACACCGTCAAGCCTGGCGACACCGTCATTCGCGTGGCGCTGGAACACGGGCAGAACTGGCGCGACATCGCGCGCTGGAGCGGCCTGGAGAATGCCAACGCCATCGAAGTGGGCCAAGTGCTGCGTGTGGTGCCCCCGTCGGCCGATGCCAGTGGCGTGGTTACGCGGCCCGTGGTGCCCGGCGGGCGGGCCGAGGTCCGGCCGCTGGAACCGCGCGCGCCCGATGCCAAGCCGGCGCCCGCCGGCACTGCGGCCAGTGCAGCACCGCCAGCTGTTGCCCCAGCCGTTGTTGCACCTGCCCCTGCCACTGCAGCACCCGTCCCGGCCCCCGCGCCAGTCGTCACGCCTGCACCTGTGCCGGCGCCGCCGTCCGTCACGCCAGCCACGGCATCCGCCGACGAAGAAGTGGCCTGGGCCTGGCCAGCGGCTGGCCCCGTGGCCACGCCTTTTGATGACGTCAAGAGCAAAGGCCTGGCCATCACCGGCAAGGCCGGCGACCCTGTGCTGGCAGCGGCCGACGGCCGTGTGGTGTACGCAGGCTCTGGCTTGCGCGGCTACGGCAACCTGGTGATCGTCAAGCACAACGCCACCTTCCTGACCGCCTATGCCCACAACCAGGCGCTGCTGGTGAAAGAAGACCAGGTCGTGCGCCGTGGTCAGAGAATCGCCGAGATGGGTTCCAGCGACGCCGAGCGGGTGCAGTTGCACTTCGAGATCCGACGCCAGGGCAAGCCGGTCGACCCGGCACGCCTGTTGCCGGCACGCTGACTGCGCAAGTTCATGCCTCGGCCACCGGGATAATGCCCGGCATGGCAAACGGAATGGATTGGCTCGACGTCGAGTCGCTCGACCTCGAGGCGCAAGGGGTGGCCCACCGCGAAGACGGCAAGGTGGTCTTCATCGAAGGTGCCCTGCCCACCGAGCGTGTGCAGGTGCAGGTCTCGCGCAAGAAGAACAACTGGGAACAGGGGCAGATGACGGCCCTGCAGCGCGAAAGTGCGCAGCGTGTGCGCCCGGGCTGCCCGCACTTCGGCCTGCATGCCGGCGCCTGCGGCGGCTGCAAGATGCAGCACCTGCACCCCGCGGCCCAGGTGGCGGTGAAACAGCGGGTGCTCGAAGACAACCTGTGGCATCTGGCCAAGGTCAAGCCCGACCGCATGCTGCGGGCCATCGAAGGCCCGGCGTGGGGCTACCGTGACCGGGCGCGGCTGTCGGTGCGTTTCGTGGCCAAGAAGGGCACCGTGCTGATCGGCTTTCACGAACGCAAGTCGCGGTACGTGGCCGACATGTCGGTGTGCCCCGTGCTGCCGCCCAAGGTGAGTGGCATGTTGTTGCCGCTGCGTGACCTGATTGGCGCCATGGACCAGCGCGACCGGCTGCCGCAGATCGAACTGGCGGCGGGCGAGGGCGAGCAGGGTGCGGTGATTGCGCTGGTGCTGCGCCATCTGGAACCGGTGTCAGAGGCCGACGCCGGCCGCTTGCGCCAGTTTGCGGCCGAACACGGCGTTCAGTGGTGGTTGCAGCCCAAGGGCCCGGATACCGTGCACCTGCTGGACGACGGCGGGCCCTTGCTGTCCTACCGGCTGCCTGAGTTCGGCATCACGATGCCTTTCAAGCCGACCGACTTCACGCAGGTCAACCCGCACATCAACCGGGTGCTGGTGGCGCGTGCGGTGCGACTGCTGGATGCACAGCCTGAAGACAAGCTCATCGACTGGTTCTGTGGCCTGGGCAACTTCACGCTGCCGCTGGCCACGCGTGCGGCCCAGGTGCTGGGCATCGAAGGCAGCGAGACCCTGGTCGCGCGGGCGCGAGACAACGCACTGGCCAATGGCCTGGCCGGGCGCACACGTTTCGAAGCGCGCAACCTGTTCGAGATCACGCCGGAAGAGCTTCGGGCACTGGGTGACAGCCAGCGGTGGCTGGTCGATCCGCCGCGAGAGGGGGCTTTTGCGCTGGCCAAGGCCCTGGCCGACCTGCACGGCAGCGAGGGCTGGAAGCCGCCCCGCCGCATCGTTTACGTCAGCTGCAACCCGGCCACGCTGGCGCGCGACGCCGGCCTGCTGGTGCACCAGGCGGGCTACCGCTGTTCGCTGGCAGGGGTGGTCAACATGTTCCCGCACACCGCACACGTCGAAAGCATGGCGGTGTTCGACTTCGACGGGACATGAAAAACGGGGCCCAGGGGCCCCGTTTGCATGGCTTCGAGAGCCGCTCAGTCGTCGCTGGAGCCGCCGATGCCCAGCAGTGCCAGCATGAACTGGAACACGTTGTAGATGCTGAGGTAGACACCCAGCGTGGCGGTGATGTAGTTGGTTTCGACGCCATCACGAACCCGACGCAGGTCGTACAGGATGAAGGCGCTGAAGATGCCCATGCCCAGCACGGCCAGCACGATCATCAGCACCGGCGACTGCAGGAAGAAGTTGGCCAGCAGCGCCACGAACAGCATGATGGCGCCGATGGTCAGGAACTTGCCCATGTTGCCCAGGTCGCGCTTGATCACGCTGGACAGGCTGGCCATCGTCAGGAAGATCGCCGCCGTGCCGCCGAAGGCCATCATGATGACGCCCGGGCCGCTGGTGGCCAGCACCACGCTGATCAGGCGCGACAGCATCAGGCCCATGAAAAAGGTGAAACCCAGCAGGATGGGCACACCCGCTGCAGAGTTCTTGAACTTCTCGATGGCAAACATGAAGCCGAAGGCGCCGACCAGGAACACCATCAAGCCGATGCCGGGTGACATGGCCCGGGCGATGCCGGTCTGCACGCCAATCCAGGCACCCAGCACCGTGGGCACCATCGACAGGGCCAGCAACCAGTAGGTGTTGCGCAGGACACGGTTGCGGTCGGCCGCCAGCGCGCCGCCACCGGCGAGGCCAGGATAGTTCTGCACGCTTTGATTCATGAAACCTCCAGAGTAGACAGGCGGCAAAAAGAGCCGCACGCGCCATTCTAGGGGTGGAGGCGCACCCTTGCATGCCCCCACGGCTTGCAACGGCTTGGGTGCCAAATTGGTTATGGTTGCAGTCATGAAGACACAAGCCTTGCTGACACACGACGATGTCCGGACCATCGCCCAGGCTGCGGAAGCCGAGGCCCGCCGTCATGGCTGGGCGGTGACCTTGGCCGTGGTTGACCCGGGGGGTCATCTGCTCTGGCTGCAAAGGCTGGACGGTGCATCGGCCATTTCTGCCGAGATTGCGCCGGCCAAAGCACGCACGGCGGCACTGGGGCGGCGCGAAAGCAAGTTCTACGAGGAGATGATCAACCAGGGGCGCACGGCATTCCTCAGTGCGCCGGCGCTGCAAGGCATGCTCGAAGGCGGCGTGCCGATCCTCGTGGACGGCCACTGTGTCGGCGCCGTGGGCGTCAGCGGTGTGAAGTCCAGCGAAGACGCCCAGGTTGCCAGGGCCGGCATCGCAGCCCTGCCGCTCTGACAGGGGAGAGCTGGGGGTCGACGAGAGCCTGGGCGGCTATACTTCACAGGTTTACCCGCCCCCAGCCCAGCGCCGTCGTACATCACCGGAAACTCCGGTCGCACCGAAGTCGGTTTCCCCCATCGGAACCGCCCTCAGCGGGTGGCGATGCGCGCGCGAACCCCGGAGCTTTTTCATCTTGCTGCCCGTCCTGCCCCCCGCACTGCTCGCACTCGCAGACGGCACGACTTTCCTGGGCACCAGTGTCGGTGCACCCGGCCACACGGTGGGCGAGGTGGTGTTCAACACCGCGCTCACCGGCTACCAGGAAATCCTCACCGACCCCAGTTACTGCCGGCAGATCGTGACGCTCACGTATCCGCACATCGGCAACGTGGGCGTGAACGAAGAAGACGTCGAGTCCACCCGTGTCCATGCGGCCGGCCTGATCGTCAAGGACGTGTCGCTGCGTGTGTCCAACTTCCGCGCCACCATGACCTTGCCGCAGTACCTTCAGCGCGAAGGCACGGTGGCCATCGCCGACATCGACACACGCCGCCTGACCCGGTTGCTGCGCACCACGGGCGCCCAGAACGGCTGCATCGTCAGTTTCGAAGCCGGCACCGCGGTTGGGCCCGATGACGTCGCCGACGCGGTGGCCAGGGCGCGCGCCGCGCCGTCGATGACCGGGCTGGACCTGGCGCAGGTGGTCAGCGTCAGCGAGCCCTACGAATGGACCGAAACCGAGTGGCAACTGGGTTCAGGCTACGGCAAGCTCAGCAACGCCCGCCACCACGTGGTGGCCTTCGACTTCGGCGTCAAGCGCAACATCCTGCGCATGCTGGCCAGCCGCAACTGCCGCGTCACCGTGCTGCCGGCAAAAACGCCGGCCTCGGAAGTGCTGAAGCTCAAGCCCGACGGTGTGTTCCTGAGCAACGGCCCGGGTGACCCCGAACCCTGCGACTACGCCATCGAAGCCACCCGCGAGGTCATCGCCAGCGGCACGCCCACCTTCGGCATCTGCCTGGGCCACCAGATCATGGCGCTGGCTTCGGGCGCGAAGACCTTCAAGATGAAGTTCGGCCACCACGGCGCCAACCACCCGGTGAAAGACCTGGACAGCGGACGTGTCAGCATCACCAGCCAGAACCACGGTTTTGCGGTCGATGAAAAGTCGCTGCCGAACAATCTGCGCCCGACGCACATCAGCCTGTTCGACCACACGCTGCAGGGCCTGGCCCGCACCGACAAACCGGCCTTCTGCTTTCAGGGCCACCCCGAGGCCAGCCCCGGCCCGCACGACATCGGCTACCTCTTCGACCGCTTCGTGAAACTCATGGAGCAAAAGTGATGGCCAAGCGCACCGACCTGCAAAGCATCCTGATCATCGGCGCCGGCCCCATCGTCATCGGCCAGGCCTGCGAATTCGACTACTCCGGCGCCCAGGCCTGCAAGGCCCTGCGCGAAGAGGGCTACAAGGTCATCCTGGTCAACAGCAACCCGGCGACGATCATGACCGACCCGGACATGGCCGACGTGACCTACATCGAACCCATCACCTGGCAGGTGCTGGAAAAGATCATCGCCAAGGAGGCGCCCCGTTCCGGAAAGATGGCGCTGCTGCCCACGATGGGCGGCCAGACGGCGTTGAACTGCGCGCTCGACCTGCACCGCCACGGCGTGCTGGCCAAGTACGGCGTCGAGATGATCGGCGCCAACGAAGCGGCCATCGAAAAGGCCGAAGACCGCATGAAGTTCAAGGACGCGATGACGTCCATCGGGCTGGACTCGGCCAAGAGCGGCATCGCCCACAGCATGGAAGAAGCGCTGGCGGTGCAAAAGCGCATCCAGGCCGACATCGGCGGCACCGGCTTCCCGATGGTCATCCGCCCCAGTTTCACGATGGGCGGCACGGGCGGCGGCATTGCCTACAACCCGGAAGAATTCGAAGAGATCTGCAAGCGCGGGCTGGACCTGTCGCCCACCAAGGAACTGCTGATCGAAGAAAGCCTGATCGGCTGGAAAGAGTTCGAGATGGAAGTCGTGCGCGACCGCGCCGACAACTGCATCATCGTGTGCAGCATCGAGAACCTGGACCCGATGGGCATCCACACCGGCGACAGCATCACGGTGGCGCCGGCGCAGACGCTCACCGACAAGGAATACCAGGTGATGCGCAATGCCAGCATCGCCATCCTGCGCGAGATCGGTGTCGACACCGGCGGCAGCAATGTGCAGTTTTCGGTGAACCCGACAAACGGCCGCCTGATCGTGATCGAGATGAACCCGCGTGTGTCGCGTTCGTCGGCGCTGGCGTCCAAAGCGACGGGCTTTCCGATCGCCAAGGTGGCGGCCAAGCTGGCGGTGGGCTACACGCTGGACGAACTGCGCAACGACATCACCGGCGGCGCCACGCCGGCCAGTTTCGAGCCCAGCATCGATTACGTGGTGACGAAGATCCCGCGTTTTGCCTTCGAGAAGTTCCCGGCCGCCGACCCGCACCTGACGACGCAGATGAAAAGCGTCGGCGAAGTCATGGCCATCGGCCGCACCTTCCAGGAGAGTTTCCAGAAGGCGCTGCGTGGCCTGGAAACGGGCATCGACGGCCTGACCGAGCGCACCGGCTGCAAGGAAGAAGACCGCGACGAGATCATCGACGAGATCGGCAACGCCGGGCCTGAACGCATCTTGTTCCTCGGCGACGCTTTCCGCATCGGCATGTCGCTCGACGAAGTCTTCGAAGAAACCGCCATCGACCCTTGGTTCCTGGCGCAGATCGAAGAACTGGTGGCCATTGAAAAACAGGTAGCCGCACGTGAACTGGCCAGCCTCACCGAGCCCGAGATGCGCCATCTGAAGAAGAAGGGCTTTTCGGACCGGCGCCTGGCCAAGCTGCTGCGCACGCACCAGCATGCTGTGCGCGAACACCGCCACGCGTTGAACGTGCGCCCGGTCTACAAACGGGTGGACACCTGCGCCGCCGAGTTCGCCACCCAGACCGCCTACATGTACGGAGCCTACGAAAACGCCGATGGCGAATGCGAGGCCGAACCGACCACCCGCAAGAAGATCATGGTGCTGGGTGGCGGCCCCAACCGCATCGGCCAGGGCATCGAGTTCGACTACTGCTGCGTGCACGCCGCGCTGGCGATGCGCGAAGACGGCTACGAGACCATCATGGTCAACTGCAACCCGGAAACCGTGTCCACCGACTACGACACGTCCGACCGCCTGTACTTCGAGCCGGTGACGCTGGAAGACGTGCTCGAGATCGTGGCCAAGGAACAACCGCTGGGCGTGATCGTGCAGTACGGCGGGCAGACGCCGCTGAAGCTGGCGCTGGACCTGGAACGTGCCGGTGTGCCGATCATCGGCACCAGCCCCGACAGCATCGACATCGCCGAAGACCGCGAGCGTTTCCAGAAGCTGCTGCACACGCTGGGCCTGAAGCAGCCGCCCAACCGCACCGCGCGCACTGAAGAGCAGGCGCTGGCGCTGGCGCAGGAAATCGGCTACCCGCTGGTGGTGCGCCCCAGCTATGTGCTGGGTGGCCGCGCGATGGAAATCGTGCACGGCGACAAGGACCTGAACCGCTACATGCGCGAAGCCGTGCAGGTCAGCGAAAAGTCGCCCGTGCTGCTGGACCGTTTCCTGGACGACGCGATCGAGGTCGACGTCGACTGCATCGCCGATGCGCAGGGCGCGGTGATGATCGGCGGCATCATGGAACACGTCGAAGCGGCGGGCATCCACAGCGGCGACTCGGCCTGTTCGCTGCCGCCGTATTCGCTGAGCCCCGCGCTGCAGGACGAGATGCGCCGCCAGGCCACGGTCATGGCCAAGGCGCTGAAGGTGGTGGGGCTGATGAACACGCAGTTCGCCATCCAGGGTGAAGGCGACGAGGCGGTGGTCTACGTGCTGGAAGTCAACCCACGCGCCTCACGCACAGTGCCTTACGTCAGCAAGGCCACGGGGCAGCCGCTGGCCAAGATCGCGGCACGGTGCATGGCCGGCCAGTCGCTGGCTTCGCAGGTGGGCACCGACGGGCTGGCGCCGCACGAAGTGGTGCCGCCGTATTTCAGCATCAAGGAAGCGGTGTTCCCCTTCAACAAGTTCCCGGGGGTCGACCCCATCCTGGGGCCGGAGATGCGGTCCACCGGTGAAGTCATGGGCGTCGGTCGGACCTTCGGCGAAGCCATGCTGAAAAGCCAGCTCGGTGCCGGTTCGCGCTTGCCCGACAAGGGCACGGTGGTCATCACGGTGAAAAACAGCGACAAGGCCCGCGCCGTGAAGGTGGCTGGCGACCTGGTCGACCTGGGTTACCAGGTGGTGGCCACCAAGGGCACGGCGGCGGCCATTGCCGACGCCGGTGTGCCGGTGCGGGTGGTGAACAAGGTGAAGGACGGGCGTCCGCACATTGCCGACATGGTGAAGGCCGGCGAGATTCAACTCGTCTACACGACCGTGGACGAAACCCGCACCGCAATTGCGGATTCACGTTACATCCGCACCGCGTCGCTGGCCAACCGGGTGACCTACTACACCACGATGGCCGGCGCCGAGGCCGCCACCGAGGCGCTGAAGCACCAGGACGACCTGGAAGTCATCTCGCTGCAGGAATTGCACGCCGAACTGGGCGCCGCATCCGGCTCGCTAGCCGGCGCCGAGTTGCACTAAACTCGGGGTCGCCGTCCGCCGCAGGTCGCCCACCTTGGGTTCCTGCGGCGGTTTCACTTTCACAGCTGCAGATTGCACCATGGTCACCATTCCCCTCACGCGTCGCGGCGCCGACCTGCTCAAGAGCGAACTGCACCGGCTGAAGTCGGTCGAACGCCATGCCGTCATCCAGGCCATTGCCGAAGCGCGCGCGCAAGGTGACCTGTCGGAAAACGCCGAGTACGAAGCGGCCAAGGACAAACAGGGCTTCATCGAAGGCCGCATCAAGGAAATCGAGTCCAAGCTGGCGGCTGCGCAGGTCATCGACCCCTCGGCGCTCGACGCGGGCGGCAAGGTGGTGTTCGGTGCCACCGTCGACCTGGAAGACCAGGACAGCGGCGCCAAGGTCACCTACCAGATCGTCGGTGACGACGAAGCCGACCTGAAGCTGGGCCTGATCTCCATCAGCAGCCCGATCGCCCGCGCCCTGATCGGCAAGGAATCGGGCGACGTCGCCGAAGTCCAGGCCCCGGGCGGCATCAAGCACTGGGAAATCGTGGACGTGCGCTACGCCTGAACGTGCTGCTCGATCGCGCCCGGCGTCTGCTGCCCGGTCTGTGGGCGGGTCTGCTGCTGACGGTGGCCTTGGTGGCCACACCCGCGCCCTTTGCGCTGCTGGCGCAGGCCGACGCCGGGCGCGTGGTCGGCCGGGTGCTGGCGCACGAAGCCTACGCCAGCCTGGCCTTGGGCGTGCTGCTGCTGGTTCTGGAACGCCTTTTGGCACGGCGCCAGGCCATCTCGGGTCGGGGCACCCAGTTCAGCCTGGGCATGGTGCTGTGCCTGGGTGCGCTGTTCTGCACCGTGGCGGGCTACTTTGCCCTGCAGCCCCTGATGGCGCAGGCCAGGCAGGGCCAGGGTGTGTTGGGCTTTGGCCAACTGCACGCCATCAGCGCCGCGTTCTACCTGGTCAAGTGTGGCTTGGTGCTGGCACTGGCCTGGCGTGCCGCGCAGCCGCCGGCAAGGCCTCAGGCCTGACCTTGGGCCTTTTTCTTGACGCTGGTGGTGCGCACCTTGTTGCGCTTGATCTGGCCGCCGGCGGTGACCCGCTCGTTGCCATAGACCTTGACCTGCTTCACGGTCGCGCGGTGGTTGCCGCTCTTCGAGAAACTGACGATCTTCACCGTGCGCGGCCCTGGCATGCGGTCTTCGCGTTCCGCTTTTTCCTTCGGCGGCATCGGGCGCCACAGCACAAGCAACTTGCCGATGTGCTGAATGGGCGCGGCGCCCAGGTTGTCGGCCAGCGTCGCCAACATGGCTTCCCGGGCGGCACGGTCGTCGGAAAACACCCGAATCTTGATCAGGCCGTGAGCCTTGAGCGCATGGTCAACTTCCTTCTCGACAGCCGGCGTGAGCCCCTCGCCGCCGATCATGACCACGGGGTCCAGGTGGTGGGCGCTGGAGCGGTGCTCCTTGCGTTGGGCGGGGGTGAGCTGAATCGCGGTCATGCCCGTATTATCGACTGCGCATGAAGATCGACAGCAAAAGCAAGAAGATCAACAAGGCGTGGATCAATGAACACGTCAACGACCCGTACGTCAAGCTGGCGCAGCGCGACGGTTTTCGCGCCCGTGCCGCCTACAAGCTGAAGGAAATCGACGAGGCCCTGAAGCTGATCAAGCCCGGGCAGGTGGTCGTGGACCTGGGCGCGGCGCCCGGTGCCTGGAGCCAGTACCTGCGGCGCAAGTTCGCCGGCAGCGGCGCCGCGGTGGGCGAACTGAAGGGCAGCATCATCGCGCTGGACCTGCTGCCCTTCGAGCCCGTCGAAGGGGTGACCTTCATCCAGGGCGATTTCCGTGAAGATGCGGTCATGCAGCAGTTGGTGGCCGAACTGGCAGGGCGTCCTGTCGACGTGGTGGTGTCGGACATGGCGCCCAATCTGTCGGGCATCGACGCCACCGACGGCGCGCGTGTTTCGCACCTGGTGGAACTGGCCGTCGAGTTCTGCACGCAGCACCTCAAGCCCGACGGTGCGCTGGTCTGCAAGTCCTTCCACGGCAGCGGCTACAGCCAGCAGGTCAAACTGTTCAAGGACACCTTCCGGGTCGTCAAGCCCATCAAGCCCAAGGCATCGCGCGACAAGTCCGCAGAGACCTTTCTGGTCGGCGTGGGACTCAAGGACGGCTAAGGTCCAAGGCGGGAGAACTTCATCGACATGCAACTGGTGCGCACTCAAGCCGCTTTTCAGGGGCTTGACAAGCCGGGGCTACCGGTGGGAAGGGGCCTTGACTGGCCTAGAATCATCCCCATCTACCGTGGAATTCGGCACATCGGATCCGATGTGCGGTACCGCTGAACTGGAAGAAGGAGCCGCGGTGAACAATCAATGGTTTTCGAAGGTCGCTGTCTGGCTGGTGATCGCACTCGTGCTCTTCACCGTGTTCAAGCAGTTCGACCGCGGCGTGGCGCAAGGCAATCAGATCGGTTACTCCGACTTCCTGGAAGAGGTGCGCAACAAGCGCATCAAGGCCGTCACGTTGCAAGAGAACCCCGGTGGCGGCACCGAGATCGTCGCGTTGACCAACGACGACAAGCGCCTGCGCAGCACGGCCACTTTCCTGGACCGCGGTCTGGTGGGCGACCTGATCGCGAACAACGTCAAGTTCGACGTCAAGCCGCGCGAAGAGCCTTCGGTGCTGATGACCATCCTGCTCAGCTGGGGCCCGATGCTGCTGTTGATCGGCGTCTGGATCTACTTCATGCGCCAGATGCAGGGTGGCGGCAAGGGCGGCGCCTTCAGCTTCGGCAAGAGCAAGGCCAAGATGCTGGACGAGGCCAACAACACCACCACCTTCCAGGACGTGGCCGGTTGCGACGAAGCCAAGGAAGAGGTCAAGGAACTGGTCGACTTCCTGAAAGACCCGCAGAAGTTCCAGAAACTGGGCGGCCGCATCCCGCGTGGTGTGCTGTTGGTCGGCCCCCCCGGCACCGGCAAGACGCTGCTGGCCAAGGCCATTGCCGGCGAAGCCAAGGTGCCGTTTTTTGCCATCAGCGGCTCTGACTTCGTCGAGATGTTTGTCGGCGTCGGCGCGGCTCGTGTGCGCGACATGTTCGAGCAAGCGAAGAAAAGCGCGCCCTGCATCATCTTCATCGACGAAATCGACGCTGTAGGTCGCCACCGCGGTGCCGGCCTGGGCGGCGGCAACGACGAACGCGAGCAGACGTTGAACCAGATGCTGGTCGAGATGGACGGCTTCGAGACCAACCTGGGTGTCATCGTGATGGCGGCCACCAACCGGCCGGACATCCTGGACCCGGCGCTGCTGCGCCCGGGCCGCTTCGACCGCCAGGTCTACGTGACGCTGCCCGACGTTCGTGGCCGCGAGCAGATCCTGAACGTGCACATGCGCAAGGTGCCGGTGGGGCAGGACATCCGGGCCGACATCCTGGCCCGCGGCACGCCGGGCTTCAGCGGCGCCGACCTGGCCAACCTGGTCAACGAAGCCGCCCTTTTCGCCGCACGCCGCAACGGCCGCGTGGTGGAAATGATGGACTTCGAAAAGGCCAAGGACAAGATCATGATGGGCCCCGAGCGGAAGTCCATGGTCATGCCCGAAGAAGAGCGCAAGAACACGGCCTACCACGAGGCAGGCCACGCGCTGGTGGCGCGTTTGATGCCCAAGACCGACCCGGTGCACAAAGTGACGGTCATTCCGCGCGGCCGAGCCCTGGGTGTGACGATGCAGTTGCCCGAAGGCGACCGCTACAGCATGGACAAGGAACGCATGCTGTCGACCATCAGCGTGCTCTTTGGCGGTCGCATTGCCGAGGAAGTGTTCATGAACCAGATGACCACCGGCGCCAGCAACGACTTCGAGCGCGCCACGGCCATCGCCCGCGACATGGTCACGCGTTACGGCATGACCGACGAACTGGGCCCGATGGTCTACGCCGAAAACGAAGGCGAAGTGTTCCTGGGCCGCAGCGTCACCAAGACCACCAGCATGTCCGAAGACACGATGCGCAAGGTCGACGGTGTCATCCGCCGCATCATCGACGAGCAGTACACCATCGCGCGCAAGCTCATCGAGGACAACAAGGACAAGATGCACGCCATGGCGCAGGCGCTGCTGGAATGGGAAACCATCGACAGCGACCAGATCGACGACATCATGGGTGGCAAGCCGCCCCGGGCGCCGAAGGACTGGACACCGTCGGCCAGCAAGACCAGCGGGCCTGCCACGCCGGTGGGCACCGACAGCGCCCCGGCCGCGGCCTGAGGCTGCGACCCCGGCGCCTGTCGTCGGCAAGATTCAGGCGGGGCTTCGGCCCCGCTTTCCGTTTGGGCCCGCTCTTGGGAGCCACCATGCACTGGCTGACCTCGCGTTTCAACATCGATTTGTCGCGGCCGCGGGTGATGGGCATCGTCAACGCCACGCCCGATTCCTTTTCCGACGGCGGTCAGCATGCCGCCGCGTCAGCGGCCATCGCGCACTGCCAGCGCCTGGTGGATGAAGGCGCCGACATGCTGGACATCGGCGGTGAATCCACCAGCCCGGGTTCTGCTGCTCCGGGTGTGGCGCACGAACTGGCGCGTGTGCTGCCGGTGCTGCGCGAAGCGGTGAAGATGGGGGTGCCGGTGTCGGTGGACACCAGTGAACCGCGTGTCATGCAAGAGGCGCTGGCCCTGGGCGCCGACATCATCAACGACGTGCGGTCGCTGCGGCGACCCGGCGCTTTGAAGGTGGTGGCGGGGCATCCACGGGCCGGCGTCTGCCTGATGCACATGCGAGGCGAGCCCGACACCATGCAGACGCTGGCGGACTATGAAGACGTGGTCAGGGAGGTGCATGACTTCCTGGCTCAGCGGTCCCGCGACGTCGAACTGGCCGGCATCGAGCCGCAGCGCATCGTGCTCGACCCCGGCATTGGATTCGCCAAGACGGCTGAACACAACTGGACGCTGTTGCGACGCCAGCAGGAACTGGCTGTCCTTGGCCGCCCCTTGCTGCTGGGCTGGTCGCGCAAGAGTGCCCTGGGCCACCTGACCGGGCGCCCGGTCACCGACCGCCTGGCCGCCAGCGTGGCTGCAGCGCTGGCAGCGGTGCAACAAGGCGCGGCCATTGTCAGGGTTCACGACGTGGCGGCCACGGTGGACGCGCTGAAGGTCTGGCGCGCGGCCGGTTTGCTGGCACCGCCCCAGGTCTGAGCCAGAACAAATGCTCACAAGGCCGATGCCCAGCGGCCGCTGAACACCCGCCCAGGCCGGAAAATCGCCCGCAGGAGACCCGCAAATGAGCAGAACGTACTTTGGCACCGACGGCATCCGTGGCACCGTGGGGCAGGGCGCCATCACGCCCGACTTCATGTTGCGCCTGGGCCACGCCGTGGGCCAGGTGCTGCGCCGCCAGTCGTCGCGCCCCACGGTGTTGATCGGCAAGGACACGCGCATCTCGGGCTACATGCTGGAATCGTCGCTGGAGGCCGGTTTTGCCTCGGCCGGTGTCGACGTGCTCCTGACGGGCCCCTTGCCGACGCCAGGTGTGGCCTACCTGACACGTGCGCTGCGCCTGGACCTGGGGGTGGTCATCAGTGCCTCGCACAACCCCTTCGACGACAACGGCATCAAGTTTTTCTCATCCGGTGGCCACAAGTTGCCCGACGAGTGGGAAGTGGCGGTCGAAGCCGAGTTGCTGGTGCCGCCGAAGTGGGTCAACTCATCAGCCCTGGGCAAAGCCCGGCGACTCACCGACGCGGGCGGCCGCTACATCGAGTTCTGCAAGAGCACGGTGCCACATTCGCTGTCGCTGCGCGGCATGAAGATCGTGGTCGATGCGGCACACGGCGCGGCCTACCACGTGGCCCCCGACGTCTTCCATGAATTGGGTGCCAACGTCGTGCGCATCGGTTGCAGCCCCGACGGCTTGAACATCAACCAGGGCGTGGGCGCCACTTCACCGCAGGCCCTGGTGCAGGCAATCGCCGAGCACCGCGCCGACTATGGCATTGCGCTGGACGGTGATGCCGACCGCCTGCAGATGGTCGACGCGCAGGGTCGGCTCTTCAACGGCGATGAACTGCTGTACGTGATGGCCATGGACCGTTTGGCTCAGCAGCGTGCCGTGCCCGGCGTGGTGGGCACGCTGATGACCAACATGGCGGTCGAAGTGGCGCTGGTGCGCCAGGGCGTGAAGCTGGTGCGTGCCAAGGTGGGCGACCGCTACGTGCTGGAAGAACTCAACGCACGCGGCTGGCACCTGGGCGGCGAAAGTTCCGGCCATCTGCTGGCGCTGGACCGCCACACCACGGGCGACGGCATCGTCAGCGCGCTGCAGATCCTGCAGGCCGTGCGCCGCAGCGGGCTGAGCCTGCACACCATGCTCGAAGGCGTGGAGTTGTTCCCGCAGACCATGATCAACGTGCGCTTGCGCGAAGGCAGCGACTGGAAGCTCAACGCCGTGCTGGCCGACGCGCAACACAAGGCCGAACAGGAACTGGGCGATGCTGGCCGTGTGTTGATTCGCGCGTCGGGTACCGAGCCTGTGCTGCGGGTGATGGTCGAGGCCCGCGACGGTGTGCTGGGCCGCCGTTGCGCCGAGAAGATGGCCGCGGCCGCAGCCGCCGGTTGACCCCGCCGCCGGCGGCGCCCGTCGCCTGTGGCACGGCCCATGAGCCGGTACCCCGGCATCTGTTCGCCTGCTCCGGCGCGCCCGGCCGCAGCGGCGCCGCTCGGGCGTCGTCGCCTGGCGCCCGGCCCGTGACGGCACAATGACAGGCAAATGACCCCGCAGCAACAGGACTTGGCGGCTTCCTTGTGTCACACGGGTGTCATCTGTTTTTCATACAGTCGGTGCATTGCCCACCATCGCACGAGTAACCCTGCCATGACCCTTGCCCGTTTTGCCGCGTTTGCCCTTGCCTTGACAGTGACAACGGGGCCTGCCCTGGCGCAGGACGTCACTGGCGCAGGTGCCACCTTCCCGGCGCCGGTCTACGCCAAGTGGGCTGACGCATACCACAAGGCCGTTGGCGCACGCATCAACTACCAATCGGTGGGTTCGGGCGCCGGCATTCGGCAGATTCGTGGCAAGACCGTGGACTTCGGTGCCAGCGACATGCCTTTGACCGACGAAGAACTCGCCAAGGACGGTCTGGTGCAGTTCCCCACCGTCATCGGCGGTGTGGTGCCGGTGGTCAATATCAAAGGCATCACGCCGGGTCAGATCCGCATGAATGGCCAGGTCCTGGGCGACATCTACCTGGGAAAGATCAGCCGCTGGAACGATCCGGCGCTCGTCGCGCTGAACCCCGGTGTGCCTTTGCCCGACGCGGCCATCTCGGCCGTGCGCCGTGCAGACGGGTCGGGCACCACCTTCATCTTCACCAATTACCTGTCCAAGGTGAACGCGGACTGGAAGTCGAAGGTGGGTGAAGGCACGGCCGTCAACTGGCCCACAGGCGCCGGTGGCAAAGGCAACGAAGGTGTGTCGGCGTTTGTGCAGCGCCTGCCCAACTCGATCGGCTATGTTGAGTACGCCTACGCCAAGCAGAACAAGATGAGCCACGTGCTGATGCGCAACAAGGACGGCCTCTTCGTGGCGCCCGGCGACACCAGTTTCAAAGCCGCGGCGGCCGGTGCCGACTGGTCCAAGACCTTCTACCAGATCCTGACCGAGCAGGCGGGCAAGGACAGCTGGCCGATCACCGGCGCCACCTACATCCTGATGCACAAGCTGCAAGGCAAGCCGGCCACCGCCGGCCATGCGCTCAAGTTCTTCGACTGGGCCTTCAACAGCGGCGACAAGATGGCCGACGACCTGGACTACGTGCCCTTGCCGCCATCGGTGAAGGACCTGGCGCGCAAACACTGGGCCGACACGATCAAGGACGCATCCGGCAAGCCCATCGCCTTCCGATAGAACCAGATCGGCGCAACGGCGGCTTTTGCCGCCGGCTTCGCCTGAACCCGCCAGCGCCCGGAGCGCCAACCTGACGGCGCCTTCGCTGCCCAACAGCCCCTACGAACAAGAATCCAGGATGGAGAGCCTGCCAGCCGATTCGCCAAAACGCCGCCGCGTCCTGCCCTGGGCAGACGCGGCGTTTGCCCTGCTGGCCCACGGAGCGGCCTGGGTCACCCTGCTGCTGCTGGCCGGCATCATCGTTTCCCTGCTGGTGGGTGCGATGCCCGCCATTCGCGAGTTCGGACTGGGTTTTTTCCTGTCGACCGAGTGGGACCCGGTGCAGCTGAAGTTCGGCGGCCTGGTGATGATCTATGGCACCTTGATGACATCGTTCATCGCCTTGTTGATTGCCGTGCCGGTGAGCTTCGGCATCGCCATCTTCCTGACCGAACTGTCGCCGCTGTGGCTGAAGCGGCCGCTGGGTGTGGCCATCGAGCTGCTCGCGGCGGTGCCGTCCATCGTCTACGGCATGTGGGGCCTGCTGGTCTTCGGCCCGATCCTGGCCACCTATGTGCAGCAGCCACTGCAGTCGGCGTTTGGCGACGTGCCGGTGCTGTCCGCGCTCTTCTCCGGCCCGCCGGTGGGCATCGGCATCCTGTCGGCCGGCATCATCCTGGCCATCATGGTCATCCCGTTCATCGCGTCGGTGATGCGCGATGTGTTCGAGACCACACCGGCCATGCTGAAGGAATCGGCCTACGGTCTGGGCTCGACCACCTGGGAGGTGGTATCGCGCGTGGTGCTGCCCTACACCAAGACCGGTGTCGTGGGCGCCATCATGCTGGGCCTGGGGCGGGCGCTGGGCGAAACGATGGCGGTGACCTTTGTCATCGGCAACTTCAACCAGCTCGATTCCCTGTCGCTGTTCCAGGCCGCCAACAGCATCACGTCGGCACTGGCCAATGAGTTTGCCGAGGCCGGCGAAGGCCTGCACCAGGCAGCGCTGATCTACCTGGGCCTGATCCTGTTCCTGATCACCTTCATCGTGCTGGCGCTGTCGAAGATCTTGCTGTCCCGGCTGCGCCGGGGCGAGGGGAACCGCTCATGAGCCGCTTCACCACGCTCGACAGCGGCCGCATGGCACTGCACCGCAAGCGCAAGCTCATCAATGTCGTGGCGCTGTCTTTGGCGCTGGGCGCCATGGCTTTTGGTGTGTTCTGGCTGATCTGGATCCTGCTCGAGACTTTCCGCCTGGGCCTGGAAGGGCTGGGCCTGTCGGTGTTCACCGAATCCACGCCGCCGCCGCAGGCCGAGATCGGTGGCCTGGCCAACGCCATCGTCGGTTCCTTGATCATGGTTTCGCTGGCCACGGCGCTGGGCACGCCCATTGGCGTGATGGCCGGGGTCTACCTGGCCGAATACGGCAAGCGGGGCTGGCTGGGCGCCGTGACCGGTTTCATCAACGACATCCTGTTGTCGGCACCTTCCATCGTCATCGGCCTCTTCATCTATGCGGTGGTGGTGGCGCAGATGAAGACCTTCTCAGCTTTTGCCGGCGTGCTGGCGCTGGCGCTGATCGTCATCCCGGTGGTCGTGCGCACGACTGAAAACATGCTGAGCCTGATTCCCAATGCGCTGCGCGAAGCGGCGTATGCGCTGGGCACACCGAAGTGGAAGGTCATTTCGTCGGTGACGCTGAAGGCGGCGCGGGCAGGCGTGATCACCGGCATCATGCTGGCGTTCGCGCGCATTGCCGGCGAAACCGCGCCGCTGCTGTTCACCGCCCTGTCAAACCAGTTCTTCACGATGAACCTGGGCGAGCCGATGGCCAGCCTGCCGGTGACGATCTTCAAGTTTGCGATGAGCCCCTACGAAAACTGGCAGAAGCTGGCCTGGGCCGGCGTCTTTCTCATCACCATCGGCGTGCTCGCGCTCAACATCCTGGCGCGTGTTCTTTTCCGAAACAAGACCTAGGCCTCCCATGGACATGAAAGTCGACCTGCCAGCGCATGAGAAGGTCAAGGTCTCGGTACGAGACCTGAACTTCTACTACGGCAGCTTCCAGGCGCTGAAGAACATCAACCTGGACATTCCTGAACGCAAGGTCACGGCCTTCATCGGACCTTCCGGCTGTGGCAAGAGCACCTTGCTGCGCACCTTCAACCGCATGTTCGAGCTCTACCCCGAGCAGCGAGCGGAAGGTGCCATCACGCTGGACGGCGAAGACATCCTGAAGACCAAGGTCGATGTGACGCTGATCCGCGCCAAGATCGGCATGGTGTTCCAGAAGCCGACGCCCTTCCCGATGTCGATTTACGACAACATCGCCTTTGGCGTGCGCCTGTTCGAAACCCTGCCGCGAGTGGAGATGGACGAACGTGTGGAGTGGGCGCTGAAGAAATCGGCACTGTGGAACGAGGTCAAGGACAAGCTCAACCAGAGCGGCTCCAGCCTGTCGGGTGGCCAGCAACAGCGTCTGTGCATCGCGCGGGGCATTGCCATCAAGCCCGAGGTGCTGCTGCTGGACGAACCCTGCTCGGCGCTGGACCCCATCTCCACCGGCAAGATCGAAGAGCTGATTCACGAACTGAAGAGCGACTACACGGTGATGATCGTCACCCACAACATGCAGCAGGCGGCACGCTGCAGCGACTACACGGCCTACATGTACCTGGGCGACCTGGTGGAATTCGGCCCGACGGGCGAACTCTTCATGAAGCCCAAGAAGAAAGACACTGAGGACTACATCACCGGAAGATTCGGCTGAACGCCGCAGGAGCCACGACATGAGCGACAAACACCTTTCGACCCAGTTCGACGCTGAACTCAGCGGGATTTCCGGCCGTGTGCTCGAGATGGGCGGCCTGGTCGAGTCCCAGGTCACACGCGCCCTGCATGCCCTGACGCAGTTCAGCGGCGACACCGCCGCGCAGGTGCTGCAGCAGGAAGAGCGGGTCAACCAGATGGAGGTCGAGATCGACCGCGATCTGTCGGCCATCATTGCGCGCCGCCAACCGACGGCACGCGACCTGCGCCTGCTCATCGCCATCAGCAAGGCCATCGCCAACCTCGAACGGGTGGGTGACGAAGCAGCCCGCATCGCGCGCACCGTGCAGCGCCTGCTGAACACGGGTGTGTCGACGCGACTGCGCCTGCCCGTGGCCGACCTCAACTTCGAAGCCGAGCTGGCCATTGCGCAGCTGCGCAAGGCGCTCGACGCCTTCGCACGCCTGGACACCGCCAAGGCGCTGGAAGTGCTCAAGCAAGACGACCAGATCGACCAGGAGTTCGACGGCCTGCTGCGCAAGCTGATCACCTACATGATGGAAGACCCGCGCACCATCTCGTCCAGCATCGACCTGGTGTTCGTGGCCAAGGCCATCGAACGGGTGGGCGACCACGCCAAGAACCTGGCCGAAGCCATCATCTATGTCGTCAAGGGCACCGACGTTAGGCACACGTCGGTGCAGGACGTCGAAAACGTCGTGCGCTGAAAGCGGTCTGGTCATGGCGCTGATCCTGGTGGTTGAAGACGAGAGTGCGATTGCCGAACTGATCGCCATCAACCTGCGCCATGCGGGCTTCGAGGTTCGCCTGGCGCCCGACGCCAGCAGCGCGCAGGCGGCGGTGGACCGGGAACTGCCCGACCTGGTGCTGCTGGACTGGATGCTGTCGGGGCAGTCCGGTGTGGAACTCGCGCGCCGCTGGCGTTCCGCATCGCGTACACGTGAACTGCCGCTGATCATGCTGACCGCGCGTGCCGAAGAAGCCGACAAGATCACCGGCCTCGATGCTGGCGCCGACGACTACCTGAGCAAGCCCTTTTCCACCCAGGAACTGCTGGCCCGCATCCGCGCCGTGCTGCGCCGCAGGGCGCCCGAAGCGCTGGACGCGGCCGTGGAAATCAGTGGCCTGAAACTGGACCCGGCCACCCACCGCGTCACCCGCCGCGTGGCCGATGAATTGATCGAAGTGAAGATCGGGCCCACCGAGTACCGCTTGCTGCATTTCCTGATGACCCATCCCGAACGTGTGCACAGCCGTGCCCAGTTGCTGGACCGTGTGTGGGGAGATCACGTGTTCATCGAAGAGCGCACGGTGGATGTGCACGTGAAGCGCCTGCGTGAAGCCTTGGCGCCGGTGCAAGGTGCTGCACTCATCGAAACCGTGCGTGGCGCCGGCTACCGGCTGACGCAGCAACAGGGCACGCTGGTCGCCTGAGCGACCACGTTCTTCAAGATGGCCGAGCTGTTGCCAAGGGCCGTCACCGCGCTGCTGGTGCTGGGACTGGGCGCAGCGCTGGGGGCGCTGACGAGCCTTTTCACCGGTCGCCCGCTGGCCATGTCGGCCTTGGGCGCCTTGCTCGCACTCTTGCTGGTCAATGTGCGTCAGGCCGCACGCGGGCACCGCCTGCTGGAATGGCTGCGCAGCCCCCGGCAGACACCGGCGCCCCGCGACGCGGGCTTCTGGGGCGAACTGGGCTACCGCTTCGAGCGTGCGCTGCGGAACAAGGACGTGGAACTGCAAGCCGAGCGTCAGCGCCTGCAGGAATTCCTGGCTGCCATCGACGCTTCGCCCAACGGTGTGATGCTGCTGGATGCCTCTGACCAGATCAGCTGGCTGAACTCGGTGGCGGCCGAGCACCTGGGCCTGGATCCGACGCGAGACCGGCTGCAGCGTGTCACCAACCTCGTGCGTGCGCCGGCCTTTGTGTCCTACATGCAAGAGGGGCGTTTCGAAGAACCGATCGTGTTCGCCGGCCCGCTGGGTCGCAGCACTTTGTCGGTCATCGTGCGAGCTTATGGCGACGGCATGAAGCTGATGCTGACGCAGGACATCACCGAACGTGAACGTGCCGAGGCGATGCGGCGCGACTTCGTGGCCAATGTGTCGCACGAGATCCGCACCCCCTTGACGGTGGTCGCCGGTTTCGTCGAAACGCTGGCACAACTGCCCTTGACCGAGGTCGAGCGCCGCCGCGTGCTGACACTGATGGAGCAGCAGACCGACCGCATGCAGTCGCTGGTGGGTGACTTGCTCACACTGGCTCAGCTGGAAGGCAGCCCACGCCCCGGGCCCGACCGCTGGGTGGCTGCGGCGCCCATCCTGCAGCGGGCGCACGACGATGCACTGGCGCTCTCGGCAGGCCGCCACCGCATCGACATCAGCGGCGGCGCCGATGCCGAGATTGCCGGCAGCGAAGCCGAGTTGCTCAGCGCGGTGGGCAACCTGCTCAACAACGCCGTGCGCTACACACCCGTCGATGGTCAGATCAGCCTGCGCTGGGTCTGGCGCGACGGCGGTGCGGCCGACATCGAAGTCAGCGACACCGGCATCGGCATTGCACGTGAACACCTGCCGCGCCTGACCGAACGTTTTTACCGTGTCGATGGCAGCCGTTCGCGCGACACCGGGGGCACCGGCCTGGGTCTGTCGATCGTCAAACATGTCGTGCAGCGACACGGCGGCGAGATCGACGTGCAAAGCGAAATCGGAAAAGGCACGACTTTCCGCATGCAGTTGCCTGCGCAGCGGGTGCGGCGGCTGGCTGCTGCGGGGGAGGGGCCCGGTGCCTCCGTGGCGGCCGCGCCCGACGGCACCGTCAGCGCCTGAGCGCTCGTCGCGACTTCAGGGGCGCCGGCGCAGCACCTGGGTGTATTCGTCGCGCTCGGTCGGCCGGTTGACGTCGGCCACCCAGTCCCAACCCTCCGGGGGCGGTGGGGAAGGGCGCGTGCGCAGCACTCGCAGCTGGTACGGGCAGCGGGATTCGGCAGCGCCGGAGCGGGCGTCCACCGTCCATCGTCCGAAGTGTTCCAGCGCCGCCACGGTGGCCGGTGCAATGCCGGGCGCGGCGATGCAGGCGTCCGCCGGCACATGGGTGGCCAGGCGGGTGACAAAGGGGCGGGCGCTGCGTGCGTAGTCCAGCAGCGGCAGCCACAACGTCATCAGCAACAGCCAGCACAGCGCCACACCGCCGGCGGGCAGCACCAGGCTCTTCCACAGCGCTTCCCGGTGGCGCCCGGTGCGCCAGCGCACCACCGCCACCCAGGCCAGGGTGCCGGCCACGGCCAAGAGCAGCGCCGGGGCAGAAAAAGGGGCATCGAAGCCGGGTGCGAGTCGTGCCACGTTGGCCGCGGGTTTGGCCGGCCAACCGGTTTGCAGCGACAGGTAGATGACCCAGATCGTCAACGCGGCCAAGGTGAAAAAGAACATCGAGAACCAGTCCACGGCGGCCGATGCGCTGCGCTTCAGGGTGGGCAAGGCAAAGGCTGCCAACACGGCCAGAGCGGGCAAGCCCAACATCAGCGCGCGGTCGGACCCGGCCATCGCCAGGTTGGCCCCCAGGGCCACCAGCAGCAGCACCAGGGGCACCGAGATGTGCCGGTAAGACAACTGCCGTCGCCAGCGCCAAAGCGTCCACAGCGCCAGCGGCCAGGCGGGCCACATGAACCACAACCACTGCCGCGCGATGCGTGGCACGTCGGCGACAGCGGGCTCGACGAAGCGCCAGCTCCAGGCGCCCAGGCTCCACGCCAGCAAAGCGGCGATGAGGGTGGCTGCGGCCAGCCAGACCGCGATGGCCCGTGTCTGGGCCTGGCGCGAGAAGGTGCAGACGATGAAGCCGCCCAGGCCGGCCGCCAAGGCCATGGCCGGGGCGCCACTGGCTGCCAACAAGGGCAGCGCAACCAGCACGGCCGACCGGGCGCGCCAGATGCGGAAAGGCGCCGCAGCCAATCCATACAGGTAAAGCGCGGCCGCAAACAGCTGCACCAGCTCGGGCGTGGTTTCGTGGCCCAGTTGCAGCAGGCCCAGGGTGGCCATCAGCGCCAACAGGCCGCCGTCGGCCATGGCACGCGCGTAGGCCACCGGGTCGGCTTCACCGCCAAAGGCAAAAGCCACAGGCTGTGCGGCTTCGGTGCGGGCCAGTTGGTAGGTGCAGTACCAGACCAGCGCCAGCGTCAGGCCCAGGAGCAGCGCAAACGGCACCCGTGCGGCCAGTGCGGGGTCGAGCCAACCCTGACCCGCCATGATGAACCCGGCGCCCAGCCAGTGCGGCAGCAGCGCGGTGTCGGCCGGCACACCACCCAGCGTGGGCGCCCACCAGGGAGTGCGGCCCTCGGCCATGGCCACCATCAGGCCGAAGGCGTTGACGTCGGCGCTGCGCCAGGGGTCGCGGCCCACCAGGCCGGGCAGCACGTAGGCGGCGCACAGGAGCCACAAGGCGAAGCGTGGCAGCCGCCGGGCACCACGCTGCGTGACGAGGGCGGGGTTGGGGCTGCTCACGGCGTCATGATGCCGCAGGCACCAACGAAAAAGGCAGCCGTAGCTGCCTTTGAACTGGGCCGCAAGGCCGCCACGGCATCAAGCAGCCGGGGTGTCGGGCGTGGTGGCCGCCGACGACTTCTTCATGCCGACGCGCGCAAACTTGTTGCGGAACTTCTCGACACGACCGCCCAGGTTGTCGATGCTCTTCTGGGTGCCGGTGTAGAACGGGTGCGTTTCGCTGGTGGTTTCCAGCTTGATCAGCGGCAGTTCGCGGCCGTCTTCCATCTTGATCATTTCCTTGGTCGGTGCGCAAGAACGCGTGACGAAGGTGAAACCATTGGACAGATCCTGGAAGCAGATCTCGCGGTAGTTGGGGTGAATGCCGTCTTTCATGGGAATCCCTTTGTGTCAGTGTCGGTAGCCTCGCTGCAACCGCTGGTGCAAGGACATCCTTGCCACGTGTTGAGCACACTTTCCGGATTTCGAGTAACTCGGCATTCTATCCCAGTTCGGCCCTCGGGCCCTATGGCGACGCCGTCGATGGTGTGGCGCCTGAGGGGCGGCGGGGCGTCATTGCGGCGAGTCCCAGCAGGGCCAGCGCCAGGGTGCCGGGCAGGGGAACGGGGTTGGTGCCTCCACCGCCTCCACCGCCGCCCACCGAGGGCGGCAAGCCACCGAGGAAGTCACCACTCAACTGCAGAGTGAAGCCACGCCGCTGCCGGGCCGAGGTGGTGGGATCTGTGTACCAACCGTTGCCGGCGATCCAGCCGTTGTCGCTGAGCGCAACCGCCGCTTCCAGGTCCCACAGATCGGCATCGGCGTCCGACAAGAGGCTGTTGAGATCCCAGACCAGGTCGCCAGCCCAGAAAACCGCCGCGTACTCGCCGGGGCCGAGCCTGGAGCTGCCGACCACCCAGCCCGAATTGTTGATGGCGTTGGCTTCTGCACCCCAGGCCGGGTCGAGCGCGGCCAGAGCGTGCTCGATGCCTTCGAACCAGACAAAGGCCTCGTACCGCGCCGGCCCCTCGCTGGGGGCGACCAAGCGGTCGCCGGCGATGGCGCGCTGGTTGTTGATCGACAGATCGGTGGTGCTGACCAGCCCTGGCAGTGACACCGCAGCGGCAATGCCGTCGGCCGCGATGATCTCGAATCGACGCTCGTTGGCCAGGTTGCGGCTGGCCACCAGCACGTCGCCCGCGCCGTTGATGCCATTGACGTTGGTCTCGAAGCCGAACTCGCCGCCGATCTGCCGCATGCCGTCGGTGGTGTCCCACTGCCAGGCGCGGTAGTGGAGCGAGCTGCAGTCGATGTTCAGGCACTTCACGTAGTTGCCCACGACGCTGCCGGCGTCGTTGATGGCCTGTGCGCTGTGCGCACCGGGGTTGACACTGCCCAGGAACTGGGGTGCCGCGAAGGCCGGCCCAGGCCCGACGGAGGCCCAGCTCAGCGCCCGGCCGCCCTGGCTGCCGACAAGCACGTTGTGGTTGTTGATGGCGGTGGCGACGCTGCTGCCCCCCACCCCTGCGAGCCCTTGCAATCCCTGGGCGGTCGACTGGCCGCCGGCCCAGAAAGTGGCCTGAGTCGTGAAAGCGTCTGGCTGCGTGGAGCCCGAGTAGCCGACGGCATGGCCCTGTGCGTTGATGCCGTAGGCTTGTGTGATGTTGTCTCCGGCGGACAGCACGTCCAGACCGAAGAGCGTGGCCGGCGCGGCATGGCCCAAGCCGCTGGCCATCAGGCCAGCCACCAGCAGCAAGGCGGCGCACGCCTGTGGTCGGGCAGCCAGCCGGCCGCGCAAGCCGGGTGGCGTGTTGGGGGTCAGGGTCGGCGCCTTGGGCCAAGGGCTGGCCGCACCGGGTCGTGATGCTTGCATCCGTGTTCTCCTCGTCAGGTTGTGCTGCGCGGGCCGCGCCTGCGGCGAGCCCGGTAAGCCATTGACGCCGACGAGGCGTTGCAAGATCGTTGCGGGTCGGTGCCTTCAGCACTGCCCGCGCAGCCAGCCCCCCTGAACGGGTGGCGGCCTGCCAGGCGCGGGGGCCTGGCAGTGAACCAGAGAACCAGGCCGAGTCGGCGTCAGCCGCCGCGACGCATCATGTCGAAGAAGTCGTGGTTGTTCTTGCTGGCCTTCATCTTTTCCAGGATGAACTCCATCGCCTCGATCTCGTCCATGGGGTAGAGCAGTTTGCGCAGGATCCAGCTCTTTTGCAGGATCTCGGGCTTCAGCAGCAGCTCTTCGCGCCGCGTGCCGCTCTTGTTGATCAGGATCGACGGGTAGACCCGCTTTTCGGCCATGCGGCGGTCCAGGTGGATCTCGCAGTTGCCGGTGCCCTTGAACTCTTCGTAGATCACCTCGTCCATCTTGGAACCGGTGTCCACCAGCGCGGTGCCGATGATGGTCAGCGTGCCACCCTCTTCGGTGTTGCGCGCGGCGCCGAAGAAGCGCTTGGGGCGCTGCAGCGCGTTGGCATCGACACCACCTGACAGCACCTTGCCCGACGACGGCAACACGTTGTTGTAGGCGCGTGCCAGGCGGGTGATCGAGTCCAGAAGAATGACCACGTCCTTCTTCAGCTCGACCAGGCGCTTGGCCCGTTCGATCACCATCTCGGCCACCTGCACGTGGCGTGCGGCGGGTTCGTCGAAAGTGGAACTGATGACCTCGCCGCGCACGGTGCGCAGCATCTCGGTCACTTCTTCGGGGCGCTCGTCGACCAGCAAAACGATGAGGTGGATCTCGGGGTGGTTGGCCACCAGCGCATGCGCAATGTGCTGCATCATGACCGTCTTGCCGGTCTTGGGCTGCGCCACCAGCAGCGCGCGCTGGCCTTTGCCGATGGGCGCGATGAGGTCGATGATGCGGCTGGTGATGTTCTCTTCGGCCTTGACGTCACGTTCCAGCTTGAACTGCTGAGTCGGGAACAGCGCCGTCAGGTTCTCGAACATGATCTTGTGCTTGCTCTCCTCGGGCGTGACGCCATTCACGCGGTCGACCTTGACCAGCGCGAAGTAACGTTCACCGTCCTTGGGCACCCGCACTTCACCTTCGACGTTGTCGCCGGTGTGCAGGTTGAAGCGGCGGATCTGGCTGGGCGACAGGTAGATGTCGTCTGTAGAGGCCATGTAGCTGGCTTCGATGCTGCGCAGGAAACCGAAGCCGTCGGGCAGCACTTCCAGCACGCCGTCGCCGAACACCTGCTCGCCGGCCTTGGCGCGTTTTTTCATGATCGCGAACATCAGCTCCTGCTTGCGCAGGCGGGCGACGTTTTCGATCTCCAGTGCTTCGCCCATCGTGATGAGGTCGGCAATGGGCTGGGCTTTGAGTTCGGACAGATGCATGAGGCACCCTCAGGCAGATGCGGGGCGGCTCACACGTCATCAAACCGACGCGGGCCGAGCAGCACAGAACACTTGTGGATTGGCGCCGGAGCCACGCGCCTGGCCGTCTGACAAGCGGCCGACCTGGGGTCAGGCCGCTGAGGGCTGTGCGTGGTGGCGGGTCAGACGAGGGCTGCGACCTGAGGGGTCGGCAACCCGCGTTGACGGAGATTATAGATGACCGTCGAGGAAGGCCGTCAGTTGCGCCTTGGACAGCGCGCCCACCTTGGTGGCTGCCAGCTCGCCGCCCTTGAAGAGCATCAGCGTCGGGATGCCGCGGATGCCGAACTTGGCCGGCACGTCGCGGTTTTCGTCGACGTTCATCTTGGCGATCTGCAGCTTGCCGTCGTAGTCCTTGGACACCTCGTCCAGGATCGGGGCGATCATCTTGCAGGGGCCGCACCATTCGGCCCAGTAGTCCACCAACACCGGTTTGTCGGACTGCAGCACATCGGTGCCGAACGAGTCGTCGGTGACATGTTTGATCAAGTCGCTGCTCATGAGAAGGTTCTCCGCGTGCCCGGTGTTCGAGGGGTCGATAAGGGCGGGGCACGGCCTGTGAAAAGGCACAATGATTCTGACACATCGGGCACTTTCGGGCCCTGGCCGAAGGCTGCAAGGTCGCTATGTCGACGATAGAGGAAATCTGCATCACGCCCACCTGGGCGACGCCGACCTTGTGGGACGAGGTTGCCCGGCACACCCTGGCATGGCTGGCGGATCGGGGCTTGCCTGCGCGTGATGCCGTGCTGCTGCTGCCTTTTGCCGCCTTGGCCGAACCGGCGCGCGCCGCCTTCCGGCGTGCCGGCGGGTGGCAGCCGCGGGTGGAAACCGTGCTCACGCTGACCGCCGCCTGGGCGCCGCCCGTGCCCACGGTTCCCGGCAACTGCAGCGGCGACACCGTGCTCGACCGCCTGACCGCCGGTGCCCTGTTGCGCAAGCTGCCCTTTGGTCAGGCTTGGTCGCAACGTGATCCTGAAGGTTTCGAGTCGGTGGTCGACACCGTGGTGCAGGCGGCGCAGGCGCTGCGCACGGCCGCCGCAGAGGGCTCACCAGGCCGTGTCGACGAGTTCTGGCAAACCGCACGCGCCGCCATCCAGACGGCACCCGGCCCCGCCGCCACCGAAGCGCTGCTGCTGCAGTGGGCGCTGGCCTGGGCGGCGGCCAGCCAAGCCGCGCAGCCTTCACCGCTGGCCTCGCTTCACCAGGCCCGACCTGCCGCCTGGATCGTGTTGCGCCTGGGGGGTGCCGACGCGGCTGCCGAATCGCTGCTGGGCACGAACCCGGTGCCCGCCCTGTTGCTCGATGCCGACCCGCCTGCCGACACGCCCTTTGCCGGCGCTGGCACGGGCACCGACGTGCACCGCTGGCTCTGCGAAGACTTCGAAGAAGAGGCCCAGGCCACCACCACGGTCATCCTGGACGCCTTGCAGGCCGGGCAGGCGCCGGTGGCGCTGGTGGCGCTGGACCGCGAACTGGTGCGCCGCGTCCGTGCGCTGCTGGCGCGGCAGCGCGTGCCGCTGATCGACGAAACCGGCTGGAAGCTGGCCACCACCGCAGCCGCATCTCGGTTGATGGCGCTCTTGCGCGCGGCGCAGCCGGGTGCCAGTGCCGACGCCCGCCTGGAGTGGTTGAAGACCTGGCCCGGGGCCGAACCGCGCGCCTTGATGGCGCTGGAACGTTTGTGGCGCAGGCGCCGCCCCTTGCCCGAAGGCGAGGCCTCGCACAAGCTGTGGACACGTGCACAGGCGCATCTGCGCCCGTTGGGCGAGGCACCGCCGCAAGCCTTGGCCGACTGGCTGCACGTGCTGTCTCAGAACCTGGCCGCCGACGGCACCTTGCAGGACCTGAACGACGACGCCGCCGGCGCCCAGGTGCTGGCCGCGCTGCACCTGGTGGGCGACGTGCCCGCGGCCTGGCAGCAGGCCGCCCAGGGTGTGCAGCTCACCTTGTCCGGCTTTGCCGCCTGGGTGCGCTCGGCACTGGAAGAGGCCCCCTTTCTGCCGCTGCCCGATGCCGAAGCGCAGGTGGTCATCACCCCTCTGTCCCGCGCGTTCGGTCGGCCCTTCCGGCACCTGGTGGTGCCTGGCGCCGACCACAAACACCTGGGTGCATCCGAGTCACCGCCGGCGCTGATCCGCGACACCCTGGCGCAGGCCCTGGGCCTGGACCACGCGCGGGCCCGCCGGCACCGCCAGCGGCTGGCGCTGGCGCATGTGTTGCGCTCGCCCCAGGTCACTTTGCTGCGCCGCCACCGCGACGCCGAAGAGCCACTTTCCGACAGTGCCAGCGTGCAGGGCCTGCTGCTGGCGCGCGCCCAGGCCGGGCTGCCCGAATGGCCGCTGACGGCCTGGCGGGGACGCATGCAGGCGGTGGCAGTTCAGCCGGTGCATCGCCCTGGGCCCAGTGCCGCAGGCGCGCTGCCTGGCCAGGTCAGCGCGACCCAGGTCGAAGCCCTGCGTGCCTGCCCCTACCGCTTTTTTGCCCGTGTGGTCTTGCGGCTGGACGAAGCCGACGAATTGGACGCCGGGCTGGCCAAGCGTGACTACGGCACCTGGCTGCATGCGGTGCTGCACCACTTCCACAGCCAGCGCCGCCCGGGTGGTGACGATGCGGCGCAGCTGGTGGCTGCCGCCGACCATGTCACGCAGGAACTGGACATGGATGCCGGCGAACTGCTGCCGTTTCGCGCCAGCTTCGACCGCCTGCTGCCCGACTACCTGGCCTGGTTGCACAAGCGAGAGGCCGACGGCTGGTTCTGGGCCGATGGCGAAACCGACCACCGGCTGGCGCCCCCCGAACTGGGCGGCCTGCAACTGCAAGGCCGCCTGGACCGCCTGGACCACGGCCCCGATGGCCAGCGCGAACTGCTGGACTACAAAAGCGGCAGCTCCATCGAGCTCGCCCGCAAGGTCAAGCAGCCGCTGGAAGACACCCAGCTGGCCTTCTACGCCGCGCTGCTGGGTGGTGCGGGCAGTGGCGGCGACACATTGAGCGCGGCCTACCTGGCGCTGGACGAAAAAGGTGCACCCAAGGAGGTGCGCCACCCGCAGGTGCACCAGACCGCCCAGGTGCTGCTGCAGGCGCTGGGTGACGAGTGGCAGCGGCTGCGGGAAGGCGCAGCGATGCCGGCGCTGGGTGAAGGCAGCATCTGCGAGACCTGCGAAGCGCGAGGCCTGTGCCGGCGTGACCATTGGGCGGCGCCATGACGACAACACCGGCCTACCGCATCGATGGCCAGCCGGCCAGCGCCGTGCAGTTCTACGCCAGGGCCTGCGACCCGGCGCGCAGCGTCGCCGTCGAAGCCTGCGCCGGCGCCGGCAAGACCTGGATGCTGGTCTCGCGCATCCTGCGCGCGTTGCTGGCGGGTGCCGAGCCGCAACAGATCCTGGCCATCACCTACACACGCAAGGCCGCGGGTGAAATGCGGTCGCGCCTGCAGGAATGGCTGGCGGAATTCTGCGCCGCGCACAGCACACCCGCGCAACGCGAGCAGGCGCTGGTCGACCGTGGCATGACGCCGCGCCAGGCGCATGAGCAGGCTGAGGCGCTGGGTGCCCTGCACGAACGCCTGCTGCTCGACGGCCGCGCGGTGGAGGTGCGCACCTTCCACGCCTGGTTTGCGCAGCTGCTGAGCCACGCGCCGCTGGCGCTGCTGGAACAGCTGAACCTGCCCGCGCAGCACGAACTGCTCGAAGACACGCAGGCGCTGCAGCCCGAACTCTTCAAGCGTCTGCACCGGCGTGTGCAGGCCGATGCCGACTTGCGCGCCGACTACATCGCCCTGGTGCAGCGCCACCGCCGGGGCACGGTGCTGGACTGGCTGCAGGCGGCCTGGGACCGCAGCCCCGAGCTGGCCCGTGCCGACGACGTCGGCGCTGCCGAGAACGCGGTGCCACCGGCCGCGCAGATCTGGCCAGCCTGTGCAACGGTGGCCAGCCCGGCGTGCCTGGTCCAGACCGGTGATCTGGCGCATGACATCGCGGCGCTGGCCGCCGACATGGGCCGGGCCAAAGCGGCAGCCGCACAGCAGGCGGCACGCGGCCTGCTGGCCGCGCTGGCGGCCGCCACGCCGGACGAAGCGCTGGCGCTGGCCATCGACGCGCTCTGCACAAAAACCGGCACGCCGCGCAAGAAGCTGGGCGACACGCCGCTGCAGCAGACCGTGATGGACGGCCTGCAGTCGCTGCAGGACATGGCCGTGCAGCAGCGTGCGCACATCGACCAACAGGCGCTGCTGCGCCTGTGGCGTGTGCTGCGCACCGAGTACGCGGCACTGAAACGCCAGCGTGGCCTGATCGACATGCCCGACCTGGAACGTGCCGCCGAAACGATGCTGGGCGACAGCGTCCTGGCCGGCTGGGTGCAGGAAAGGCTGGACCAGCGCCTGCGCCATGTGCTGATCGACGAGTTCCAGGACACCAACCCGCTGCAGTGGCAGGTGCTGCAGGGCTGGTTGTCGTCCTACGCCGGAGCCGGCGGCGGCCTGAGCGGGCAGCAGCCGCTGGCGCTGTTCATCGTGGGCGACCCCAAGCAGAGCATCTACCGTTTCCGCGGTGCTGAACCGCGTGTCTTCGAAGCCGCGCGCGACTTCGTCGTGCAGGCCATGGACGGCAGCGTGCTGCAGTGCGACCACACAAGGCGCAACGCACCGGCTGTGATCGAAGCGCTGAACCGGGTGTTCGACAGCGCTGCGCAGCTGGACGCTTGGGGGCCTTACCGCACCCACACCACCGACTCCCTTGCCCAGGGCCATGTCCTGCGGCTGCCGGGTGTTCTGCGCACGGCGGCGGTGGGGCAGGGCGCCGACCCCGAGGTCTGGCGCGATTCGCTGACCCAGCCGCGCACCGAAGCCGAGCAGCTGCTGCGGGCCCAGGAAGCGCAGCAGGTGGCCGCCGGCGTGGCCACGCTGCTGGCCGACCATGCCTTGCAAGCCGGCGACGTGATGGTGCTGTCGCGCAAGCGCAGCACATTGGCGCACGTGGCGCAGGCGCTGGCCGACGCGGGTATCCCGCACGTCGTGGCCGAGCCGCTGGCGTTGCACGAATCACCTGAAGCACTGGACCTGGTGGCGATGCTGGACGTCATTGCTTCGCCCGGGCACGACCTGAGCCTGGCCCGCGCGCTGCGCAGCCCCATCTTCGGCGCCTGCGACGACGACCTGCTGTGGCTGTCGCAACAGGCCGCGGCCAGCGAGTCGCGGCCCAAGCGTGCATGGCTGATGGCGCTGCTGGACAGCAGCGACGGACACGCAGAACTGCCCAGCGAAGCACTGCAAAGGGCTCGCCGCCTGTTGGCGCGCTGGCGCTTGCTGTCGCTGCCACCGCACGACCTGCTGGACCAGATCGTGCACCAGGGCGAGGTGCTGGCGCGCGTGGCCGCCGCCGTGCCTGCCGCCCGCCGCCGCGGCGCGCTGCACGCGGTGAACGCCTTGCTGGCGGCTGCCCTGCAACACGAAGGTGGACGTTTTTCGTCCGTCTACGGCCTGGTGCGGGCCCTGCGCGCAGGGCGACTGCGTGCGCCCGGCGTGGCACCAGCCGACGCCGTCCAACTGCTCACGGTGCATGGCGCCAAGGGCCTGGAAGCCCGCGCCGTGCTGGTGGCCGACGCCGACCCCGAGCGCCGCAAGAGCCTGCGCGCGGCTGTTTTGGTGGACTGGCCGGTGGATCGCCACGCACCGCGCCGCGTGGCCTTCGTGCGCAGCGTGGATGAGATGGCCCCTTCGTTGCGGGATCTGTGGGTCACCGAAACGGCGGCCCAGGACCGCGAAGAACTGAACGGCCTGTACGTGGCCATGACCCGGGCCCGCGAGTGGCTGGTCTTCAGCCGCACCGAGCCCCATCTTCGCGACCCCGGCCAGCCCTGGTGGCAAAGGGTCGAGGCGCATGCCGCGGCCTGGGCACCGCAGGCAAAGATCGCGGGCGCGCCGCCCAACTCGGTCGACGTGGTGGTCCAGCCCGTTTTCCGGCGCCTGCCCGTCGCCAGCACCGAGCTGCAGCCACCCGACGACGAGACGCAAGACGAAGCTGCCGCGCGCCTGGGCCGCGCCGTGCACCGCGTGCTGGAGTGGGCCGCCGGCCCCTTGGCCGCGCAGACACGGGCCGCCTTGCCGGCCGCCGGCCAGGCGGCAGCGCTGCTGTTCGGGCTGCCGCCGCGCCAGGCGGCACGCGTGGCGCAACTGGCGTCTGCCGTGCTGGAAAGCCCCGCCTGCAGCCGCTTCTTCGAAGGCCCTGCACTGCGCTGGGCCGGCAACGAAGTGCCAGTGACGTGGGGCGGCGAAGCCCTGCGCATCGACCGCCTGGTGGCGCTGCAGGCCGCGGGCGAAGCCGCGCCCACCTGGTGGGTGCTGGACTACAAGCTGCAGGCCGACCCGGCCACGGTGCAGGCTTACCGCGAGCAGATGCTGCGCTACATGGCGGCGGTGTCCGCGCTGCAAGCGGGCGAGGTGGTTCGCGGTGCCTTCATCACCGGCCAGGGGCAGGTGGTCGAGGTCTGACGACGGACAGGGCAGGGCGCGCGGCCCGCAGCGCCGCGCGAACAGTCGGACCTTCGCACCGCTGTTCCGGGGTTTGCCTGGCCGGTCTGCACGTTTCAATGCAGTGTCATGCCTGCCTCGTCATCCGACCCGACCGCAGCCGGTGCTGCATCTGCCGCGTCCGCCCCCGCGCGTGGCAATGCCGTGCGCTGGTTCGGCCGCTTGCAGCTGCTGAAGCTGCTGGGCAAGAGCGAATTGACGATGGCCTGGCGCGTGGCCGACCCGCGCAGCGGTCAGGAACTGATGTTGGTGCTGCCGCGGGTTCAGCCGGCCGACGCGGTGGCGCTGGAACTCTGGCAGCAGGCGGTGCGCCAGGCCTCGCGCCTGAGCCACCCGCAGCTGGCGGCCGTGGTCGAGGTGGGTGTGCAGGATGGCTGGCCCTACGTGGCCTACGACCCACGCGACGCGGCGACGCTGCAGGACCGCGCCACCCGCAAGGGCCTGCCGGGCACGGAAGCCGCGGAACTGGCCGCTCAAACGCTGCGTGGCTTGGCCTTTGCGCACGAGGCGGGTGTTTCGCACCACGACCTGCAACCCTATCTGGTGCTGGTCTCCGACAGCGGCCAGGTGCGCGTGGCCGGCCTGGCCGTGGCCGCCGAGCGTGCCTGGCAGCGCGCCAGCAGTCCCGGCAGCCAGACGGCACCTGGCGAAACCGCCACCCTGCGGCTGCAGCGCGAAGCGGCCGAACGCGACGTGCTGGCGGCGGGTGTGCTGCTGCACGGCCTGCTGGTGGGCACCGAGGGCCAGGAAGAAGCCGACATCGGGCGTGTCATCCAGCGACTGCCGCCGCACTGCGGCCCGGTCGGGCGCGACAGCGTGCGCCTGCCGTGGACCTCTGCGCACCCGATTGCCGAGCCGCTGCGTGCCATCGCCAACCGCTCGACCGACCGCCAGGAGCGCCAGCGCTACCGCAATGCCCGCACGCTGCTGCGCGCGCTCGAAGGCTGGCTGCAGACCGAGTCCAGCACCGACGGCGGCCCGCTGGCGCTGCTGGCCGACAAGATGCGCCTGGCCGGCGTGCTGCCATCTTCCCCGGGTGCTGCGGCCCGTGCCGCGCGCCTGACGCTGATGGAACGTGAGCGCACCAACGAACTGGCCGAGGTGGTGCTGGAAGACCTGGCGCTGTCCTTCGAAATGCTGCGCCTGGTCAACACCGCCCAGGTGCGGGGCGCGCAGGTGGCCGGCAGCGGCCCGGTGCTGACCGTGCGCCGTGCCATCGCGATGCTGGGGCTGGACGGTGTGCGCCGTGCCGCGCTGGCGCTGCGCGATTGGCCGGGGCCGCTGGCAGAGGACGGAGCCAAGGAACTCACACGCCAGATCGAACGCTGCCGCAAGGCCGGCCGGGTGGCGCTGGCGCTGCGACCGGCGGGCTACGACGGCGAGGTGGTCTACCTGATCACCCTGCTGCAGAACCTGGGGCGCCTGGTGGTGCGTTACCACTTCGCCGACGAAGCGCAGCAGATCCACCGCCTGATGCAGGCCGTGCCGTCCAGCCGCGAAGGTGAACCCGACGAAGCCGGCATGGCCGAAGAAGCCGCAGCCTATGCGGTGCTGGGCACCGACATCGAAGCCATCGGCGCGGCGGTCGCCCGTCACTGGGGGCTGGACGACAGCGTGCTGGCGATGATTCGCCGCCTGCCCACGGCCACCCCGGTGCGCAGCCTGGACAGCGACGACGACCTGCTGCGCGGCGTGGCCAGTTGTGCCAATGAAGCCGTCGACGCGCTGTCGCTGCCTGCACCGCGTGTGCTGGCCGCGCTGCAGCGTGTGGTGCAGCGTTACGGCCGCGCGCTGAACCTGCATCTGCGTGACCTGCAGACCGCGCTGCAGGGTGGCAGCGCACCGCCCGCCGAACCCATCGCGCAGACCATGCCGGCACCGCTGGACCTGCTGGAAGAACACCCGCCCGCAGCGGCAGGTGGTTTGCGCCAGGCCGCGGCGGCCCGGGCCAGTGGCGGGGCTGCACCTTGAGCGCCGTGTTGCCACCGCCAGTCGGGCGAGACCTGGCGCGCTTTCAGCTGCTGCGCGAACTGGGCCGCGGTGCCCAGGCCACGGTCTGGCTGGCTCACGACCCCCGGCTTGACCGCGAAGTGGCGGTCAAGCTGCTGAGCGCCGACGCCGACGCCTCGACACGCCATGAGTGGCTCAACGAAGCCCGTGCCGTCAGCCGCCTGACCCACCCCAACATCGTGCCGGTCTTCGAAGCCGATGAATTCGATGGCCAGCCTTACCTGGTCTTCGAGTACGTGCCGGGCCCGACGCTGCACGAACAGCGCCGCCAGCGGCCTTCCTTGCCGGCACGCGAAGCGGCCGCGCTGGTGATGGGTGTGCTGGACGCACTGGCGGCAGCCCACGAACAAGGCATCGTGCACCGCGACCTGAAACCGTCCAACATCCTGCTGGGCGGCGACGGTCGGGCGCGGGTGATGGATTTCGGCATCGCGGCGCGTGTGGCACCCGGTGGCCGGCGCGGTGCGTCGGCGCCGTCAGCGGGTGACGGCCTGATCGTCGGCACCCCCGGCTACATGTCGCCGGAAGCCGCCCGTGGTGAAGCGCCGATGCCGGCGATGGACGTGTTTTCTGCGGGTGTGCTGCTGGGTGAACTGCTGGCCGGCGCGCCGCTGATGCGCGAAAACGACCCCTACCGCGCGATTGCCCGCGTGCAGACCGAGGACCTGCTGCTGCCCGCCCACGTGAAGGTGGACGACACGCTGCGTGGCATCGTGCAGCGCGCCCTGGCGCGCGACAGCGCGGCGCGTTACGACAGCGCCCGATCCATGCACACCGCCCTGGCGGCCTGGCTGACGCCGCAGGAAGCCGCCGCAGCCGGCACCGACAGCCATGCCACGCTGGACTTCCTGCTGCGGCGCATGCGCCACAAGACCGACTTCCCGGCCCTGTCGAGCTCGGTGGTGCGCATCCAGCGTGTGGCCATGTCCGAGACCGAAAGCCTGGCCAGCCTGACGGGCGAGATCCTGAAGGACGTCGCGCTGACGAACAAGCTGCTGCGCATGGTCAACACCGTGCACTTCACCTCGGCCGCCGGGGGTGGCATCAGCACGGTGTCGCGTGCCGTGGCACTGGTGGGTTTTGCCGGCATCCGCAACATGGCGCTGTCGGTGATCCTGCTCGAACACATGGGCGACAAGGGCCACGCCGCGCAGCTGAAGGAAGAATTTCTGCGTGCGCTGATGGCCGGCACGCTGGCCGGCGACCTGACACCGGTGGCTCGGGAAAGTGAAGAGGTGTTCCTGGCCGCGATGTTCCAGAACCTGGGCCGCCTGCTCACCGAGTACTACTTCCAGGAAGAAGCGCTGCAGATCCGCCAGCAGCTGGCTCACGGCCCGGCCACGGCGGCCGCCCGTGAATCGGCGGCACGCAAGGTGCTGGGCCTGTGCTTCGACGACCTGGGCGCAGGTGTGGCCAAGGCCTGGGGCCTGCCCGACACGCTGCAGCGGGCCTTGCGTTTGCCCGAGGGTGACGTGCCCAGCCGCGCCGTCGACCGCCGTGTCGACCACGGCGTGGAACGCATGCGTTGGCTGGCCCGCGGTGCCAATGCGCTGACCGACGCCATGCTCGGCGCCGACGGTGAAGCGCAGGTGGCGGCGCTGAACGCCGTGGCCGAAACCTATGCCGTTGCGCTGGGCCTGCAGCCGAAAGACATCGTGGGCTGTGCCCAGGCGGCACGTGCCCGCTTGTCGGGCATGGCCCAGGCCATGGGCTTGCACGTGGCACCGGGTGCGGCGGCACGGCGCCTGTTGCAGGACACGGTGGCGCCGCGAACAGACGTCGCCGCAGCCAGCGACGAACGCACGCTGGTGGTGCCGAACAGTGGCAAGCCGGCAGTGACAGAGGGCCAGAAGGCAGCCGCCGAAGCCCAGGCCGGCCGGGTGGCCTGTCTGAGCGACGGGTTGGAAGCCGTCAAACTGGCGGTGTCGCAGCGCACGCTGCGCTTGAACGAAGTGCTCAACCTGGTGCTGGAGACCTTGCACCAGGCCCTGGACTTGCGATCGGTGGTCTTCTGCCTGCGCGACCCGCGCAGCGGCCTGCTGCTGGGCCGGGTGGCGCTGGGCAAGGGTTCTTCCGACATCAGCAGCGCCTTCCGCATCGCGCCCGACGCCACGGCCAGCACCGACCTGTTTGCGGCGCTGTGTGCCAAGGGTGCCGACCTGCTGATCGCCGACAGCAAGTCGGTCGCCAATCGTCTGCCCCCCTGGTACCGCCAGCGGGTCAATGCAGCCAGCTTCCTGCTGCTGCCGATGATGGTGAAAGGTCAGCCGATCGGCCTGATCTACGCCGACAAGCTGGAGGCCGGGACACTGAAGGTGGGAGAAGCCGACCTGGCCCTGGTGCGCGGCCTGCGCGACCAGGCGGTGGCGGCCTTTGCACGCGGCAACGCCTGAATGCCTGCCCGGCATGGCCGGTTGAACAGAGCGAAAAGGGTGCCGAGCCTGACCCCGGCACTGGTTGCAACGCTAAGGGCTGCTTGGTTCCCCACCTGACCCGGTTGGGCGCGCTTCCATGCGGGGAGGCCCGGCGAGCGAGATTGTAGGCGAGTGCCGCAAGGCCGCAGGCCGGCGCGGGATGCTCGAGCCGACGATCAGCGCAACTGCAGGTCCTGGCCGCTGAAGCGCACGCCCAGCGGCTCGATGTGCAGGTGTTTGTCGCCCGCCAGCACCTCACCGGCCACCCAGGCCGGCACACCGCAGGCCTGTGCCACTTCCATGGTGCGCTCGGCGTCGTCGGCATGCACGTACAGCGCAAAACCGGCGCCCATGTTGAGCGTGCCGTAGGCCTCGGCGTCGTCGTGGCCGGCCTGCTGCTGCATGAAGCGCAGCACCGCCGGCACCGGCGGCACGGTGTGGATGCGGTAGCTCAGCGCCTTGGGGTGGCGCAGCAGCTTGCGCCAGCCGTGGCCCGTGATGTTGGCCGCGTAGTGCACCCGCACGCCAGCGGACCACAGCGCTTCGGTGACCGGCGAGTACAAGGTGGTGGGTGCCAGCAAGGCGTCGCCGAAGTTCAAGCCGGGCTCGATCTCCGTCAGGTAACCCTGCGGCAACCGCTCGGCCAGCTTGCGCGCCAGGCTCAGGCCATTGGCGTGGATGCCGCTGCTGGCCAGCAGCACGATGGCGTCGCCCGGCCCGAGCTTTTCGCCCAGCGTCAGGCGCGGCTTGGGCTTCACGAGGCCGGTGCACGATGCCGCCAGGTCGATGCGCCCGGCTTCCACGATGCCGGCCAGCGCCGGTGTTTCGCCGCCACCCCAGGCCACCTGGCAGGTGTCGCAGGCGGCTTTCCAGCCGGACACCAGCGCAGCAGCCCGCTCGGCGTCGCTGAACCACTGGCTGCCACCGGCGGCCCAGTATGCCTGCACCACCAGCGGCGTGGCGCCCACGGTGATCAGGTCGTTCACGGCCATCGCGATGGTGTCCTGCGCGATGGCGGCAAAGGTGCTGCGGCCGGTCAGGCGCTGCATCTCGTCGGCCACCAGGGTCTTGGTGCCCAGGCATTCGACAATGCTGGCCAGGTAGAAGGGCCCCACGTCCACGACATAGGCCGATTCGCCGCGCGACGCTTCGACCTCGGAAAAACCGTGCGCCGCCAGGTGGCTGGCGGTGGCGGCGGCGGCGCGCTGCGCGGCCACCTTCAGCGGGTCGATCAGGTCGTACTGGACACCGGCTTGTTCGTAGCTCAGCGGGGTGATGGGGCTAGGGCTCATGACGCGGATTATCCCTGCCGGCCGCCGGCGCGGGAGCACCAGCCTCGCCTCCTAGAATGCCGCCATGTCTTATGTCGTCCTGGCCCGCAAATACCGACCGCTCAGCTTCGCGCAGATGGTCGGCCAGGAACACGTCGTCCAGGCCTTGAGCAACGCGCTCACGCAGGGGCGGCTGCACCACGCCTACCTGTTCACCGGCACACGCGGCATCGGCAAGACCACCGTCAGCCGCATCCTGGCCAAGAGCCTGAACTGCACCGGGCCCGACGGCAACGGTGGCATCACCGCCGAGCCCTGCGGTGTCTGCCAGGCCTGCACCGAGATCGATGCCGACCGCTACCTGGACTACATCGAGATGGACGCCGCCAGCAACGGCGGCAAGGACGAGATCAAGGACCTCATCGAGCGCGCCGCTTACAAACCCGGCATCGGCCGCTTCAAGGTCTTCATGATCGACGAAGCGCACCAGCTGTCCAAGGACGCCTTCAATGCGCTGCTGAAGACGCTGGAAGAGCCGCCCGAGTACCTGAAGTTCGTGCTGGCCACCACCGACCCCGACAAGGTGCTGCCCACGGTGCTGAGCCGCTGCCTGCAGTTCAACCTGCGGCCGATGGCGCCGGCCACCGTGCGCGACCACCTGCAGCGGGTGCTGGAAGCCGAAAGTGTGCCCAGCGAAGACGGTGCGCTTCGCCTCTTGGCCCGCGCCGCTCGCGGGTCCATGCGCGACGGCTTGTCGCTCACCGACCAGGCCATTGCCTACGGCGGCGGCCGGCTCACCGAAGCCGGTGTGCGCAGCATGCTGGGCAGTGTCGACCGCAGCCACGCACGCACGCTGGTGGACGCCTTGTCGCGGCACGACGGCGCTGCGGTGCTGGCCGCGGTGGACAGTCTGCGCAGCCTGGGCTTGTCGGCGTCGGCCACGCTGGAAGAACTGGCGCTGCTGCTGCAGCAGATGGCCGTTGAACAGGCCGTGCCCGGCGCGCTGGATGCCGAAGACCCTGACACCGAAGCCGCGCGTTCGCTGCTGGGCGTGCTGGCTGCTGACGAACTGCAGTTGCTCTACAGCATGGTGTTGCACGGCCGCGAAGAACTGAGCCTGATGAACGACGAGTACGGTGCGCTGACGATGGTGCTGCTGCGTTTCCTGGCTTTCCCGGCCCAGAGCGCTGGCACAGCACCGCGTGAAGTGCGCTCGGCGCCGCTGCGGGCGCCGGCGCCACCGGCCATCAGCGTGGCCAAGGTGCAGCCGTCGGTGAAGGAAGTGCCGTTGCCCGCCCCGCCGGTGGCTGTTTTGCCGGCCGTTGCCGAGCGCGTATCTGCTGCCATTGCAGCCCCCGTTAGCGCAACAGTGACTACAGCGCGGGAGACAACCCCCGTCGACGGCGCACTGGCCGACCGGTGGAACACCACCTTCAAGGCGCTGTGCGAACAAGGCAGTGTGGCTGCGCTGGTGCGCGAACTCGCAGCGCAGGCAGGGCTCGTGGCCATCGACGAGAGTGCCACGCCGCATCGCTGGAAACTGCAGGTGGCCCGCGAGCCGCTGCGCAACCCGGCATTGGCCGACAAGCTGGCGGCGGCGCTGTCCGTGCTGCTGGGCCATGCCGTGGTGCTGGACATCGAAGCCGGCAACCCCAGCGATTCCCCGGCGCAACGCGACGCCGCCGAAAGGGCCCGGCGCCAGGCCGCGGCCGAAGCCACCATCGAACAAGACCCGGTGGTGCGTGAGCTCATGCAACAGTTCAAGACCGCGCGCATCGTGCCCGGCTCGATCAAACCCCTCTGAAGAAGGACAGACACCATGATGAAAGGCCAGATCGCCGGCTTGATGAAACAAGCCCAGGCCATGCAGGACAACATGAAAAAGGCGCAGGAAGAACTTGCGCTGATGGAAGTGGAAGGCCAGTCCGGCGCCGGCCTGGTGAAGGTCGTGATGACGTGCAAGAACGACGTCAAGCGTGTCACCATCGACCCCAGCCTGCTGGCCGACGACAAGGACATGCTCGAAGACCTGGTGGCTGCTGCCTTCAACGACGCGGTGCGCCGCGCCGAAGAGGTGAGCACCGCGAAGATGGGCAAGCTCACCGCCGGCATGCCGCTGCCCCCAGGCATGAAGTTCCCGTTCTGAACGGGCCCCCAGGCTTGTCGCTGCGCGCCTTCGCCACCCCCCGCGGGGGCTCTTGCAGCGGCCCGGCAAAGCCGGCTCCGCGCAAGGGCTGGGTCGCGCCGTGAGCGAACCCGCGCTCGAAGGCCTGATCGAGGCCTTGCGCCGCCTGCCGGGCGTGGGCGTGAAGTCCGCGCAGCGCATGGCCTTTCACCTGCTGCAGCACGACCGCGACGGCGCGCGCCGTCTGGCCGCGGCGCTGAACCACGCGGTGCAGGACATGCGCCACTGCCAGCGTTGCCACACCTTCACCGAAGCCGAGGTCTGCAGCACCTGCCTGGACCCGCGGCGCGACGCCCGTCTGCTGTGCGTGGTGGAAACACCGGCCGACCAGGCCGCGCTGGAACGAAGCGGCAGCTACAAGGGCCTGTACTTCGTGCTGATGGGTCGCATCAGTCCGCTGGGTGGCGTCGGGCCTTCCGAGATCGGGGCCGACGAGCTGCTGGACCGCGCCAGTGACGGTGTCGTCGAAGAAGTCATCCTGGCCACCGGCTTCACCGCCGAAGGTGAAGTCACCTCCCACGCCCTGGCGCAGGCGCTGCGGGCACGCGGCATCAAGGCGACGCGGCTGGCGCGGGGTGTGCCGGCCGGCAGCGAGCTGGAATACGTGGACCTGAGCACCATCGCCCACGCCATGGGAGACCGGCGTTGACACGGCGCGCGGCCGGCCGATGAAGCGACAAAAGCAGGTCTGGCAGCTGGCCTGGGTGTTGTGGCTGTGGCCCCTGCTGGCCTGGGGTCAGCCGGGCTGGCTGGACCAGGGCAGCCCGGGCCCGCTGGCCCGTCAGGCGGTCGCCCTGCTGACCGACGCCGCCAGCCATGGGCTGGACCCCGCCGACTACGGCAGTGCACAGTTGCAGCAGGCGCTGGATGCCCAGCCGCCGCCGCATCTGCTGCCCGCGGCGCTGGACGCCGCGATGCAGCGTTACCTGCTGCACCTGCGCTTCGGCCGCGTCGACCCGCGCCGCGTGCACCAGCGCTTCGAACCGCCAGCGCGCACCGGCTTCGATGCCGCCTTGGTGCTGCAGGAGGCCATGGCCGCAGGCAATGTGTCGCTGGCCATGGCGCGTGCGGTGCCGCCGCTGCCGGTCTATGAAAGCCTGCGCACTGCCCTGTTGCGCTACCGCCAGTGGACCGACGACCCAGCCTGGGCGAAGGCCCTGCCTGCCTTGCCGGCTGCCGCCCGCCCGGGCGCGCCGGCCAAGCTGACTTTGGGCCAGACCTGGGCCGGCGTGCCCATGCTGGCGCAGCGCCTGCTGCGCCTGGGTGACTTGCCCGCGCCGCACGAAGGCGATGTCTACGCGGCTGAACTCGTGGCCGCGGTGCAGGTTTTCCAGCGCCGCCACGGACTGGCCGAAGACGGCGAGATCGGTCGTGCCACGCTGGCGGCGCTGCAGGTCACACCGGCGCAGCGCGTGCGCCAGATCGCGCTCACGCTGGAGCGCCTGCGCTGGACTCCGCTGCTGCAAGGGCCGCGCATGGTGGTCATCAACGTGCCCGAGTTCGTGCTGCGGGCCTACGAAGTGCAGGACGGCCGCATCCAGGTGAAGCTGACGATGCGGGTCATCGTCGGCCGCTCGCGCAGCAACCGCACGCCGCTGTTCAGCGAGCCGATGCGCAGCATCGAGTTCAGCCCCTTCTGGAACGTGCCGTCGTCGATCGCACGGGCCGAACTGGTGCCGCGTTTGCGCAGCCAACCCGGCCATTTCGACGCCGCCGGCTTCGAATTCGTGACCGCCGGCGGCCAGGTCGACCGGCAACTCAGCCCTCAGCGGCTCGACGACGTGCTGGCCGGCCGTGCTCGCCTGCGCCAGCGGCCCGGCCCGCAGAACGCGCTGGGCGACATCAAGTTTGTTTTTCCGAACAACGACGCCATCTACCTGCATCACACCCCGTCCGTGGGCCTGTTTGCGCAAGACCGGCGCGACCTGAGCCACGGTTGCATCCGGGTGCAGGACCCGGTGGCGCTGGCCAGCTTTGTGCTCGCCCGCCAGCCGGATTGGGACGAAACGCGCATCCGCCAGGCCATGTCGGCGGGCACCTCGAACACGCTGCGGCTGCAGGAGCCGCTGCCGGTGCTCATCGCCTACGGCACGGCCATCGTGAGCCAGGGCGAGGTGCGCTTTTTCAACGACATTTACGGCTACGACGCGGCGCTGGACCAGGCGTTGCGCAAGCGCCGCGAAGCACTGCCCTTCACCCTATGAACCCAAACCCGCATCACCGCCGCCATTTCCTGCGCCAGGGCAGCCGCATTGCCGCCACGCTGGCGCTGCCTTCGCTGGCGGGGCAGGCCCGTGCCGCGCTGGCGCCCGAGCGCAGCCTGGCGCTGAAGCACCTGCACACCCATGAGTCGCTGGACCTGGTCTACGTCAGCGCCGGCAACTACCTGCCGCCGGCCCTGCAGTCACTGGACCGCCTGCTGCGCGACCACTACAGCGGCGAAGTCGGCCGCATCGACCCGCTGCTGTTCGACCTGCTGCACCGGCTGAGGCAGCGGCTGGCCTGGAGCGGCAGTTACGAGGTGATCTCGGGCTACCGTGCGCCGGCCACCAACCAGCACCTGAAGCAGACCCGCGGTGGTGGTGTGGCGCGCCAGAGCCTGCACATGGTGGGCAAGGCCATCGACGTGCGTTTGCCGGGTGTGGCCCTGGCTGACCTGCGTGACGCGGCCTTGTCCCTGCAACTGGGTGGTGTGGGCTACTACCCGCGCGAAAACTTCGTGCACGTCGACACCGGGCGTGTGCGCGCCTGGTGAGCCGAGCGCTCAGTCCACCACCGCCTGCCGGTAGGCGTGCCACGAGGCATGCCCGATCACCGGCCCCACCAGCAGCAGGCCCGCAAACCAAGGCAGCAGGGCCAGCAGCACCAAGCCTGCGATGAGCAGGCCCCACACGATCATCACCCCGGTCTGCGTGAGCACCAGGCGCAGGCTGGTCAGCCCGGCTGTGATCGCGTCGGTCTGGCGATGCAGGATCATCGGGATCGAGATCACGCTCACGCTGTAGATCAGGCTGGCGAACACGGCGCCCACGGCGGCCCAGGCGGCGATGAAGGGCAGGTTGTCGGCCGACAGCAGTGCCATCAGCGAGCCCTTGAAGTCGGGCATGCCATCGAAGCTGACCGCAAACACCACCAGCGTGGCGCGGCCCCACAGCATTTCCAGCACCAGCAGCACAAAACCGAAGATGGCCAGCTGGCCGGTGCGTGTGTCCCAGGCCAGCAGCGAATCGCCAAAGTCGGGTTTTTCGCCGTTTTCCAGCCGCTGGCTCACGCGGTACAGGCCCAGGCACAAAAAGGGCCCCATCAGCAGGAAACCCGCCGACAGCGCCAGCGTGTAGGCCGGCGCGTGTTCGAAGACCTTCAGCAGGGCCCAGCCCATGACCATGAAGCAGCCGCCATAAAACAAGCCGATGAGCGGGGCGCGTTTGAAGTCGCGCGCACCAGCGGCCAACCAGCGCAGAGGGTCGCTGGCCCTCAGCGGGCGCAGCAGGATCGCCGGCGGCGGCAGCGGCGGCGGCGCGGGTTCGGGCGCGACGGGGTCGGCGACCAGGGGCGTGGGGCTGGCGTTCATGGTGTGGCGTGCAGCCTATGCGCAGGCCGGACCCGCGTCCACCCGGGCCGGCCCTGAAGCTCACGATGGCCGGGCATCCGAACGAACCGGCTCTTGCGATCCGATCAGTTGCCGTCGTCGTCGCTGCGCCGGTGCGCGCTGCGGCGGATGGCGCGCAACAACCACACCGCGCCGGCGACAGCCCCCACAAAACCCATCAAGCCAAAAGCCGGCAGCCCCAGCAACTGCGGGCCGCCACCGACGGTCATCACGATGGACGAACCGATGATCAGCGCGGCGATCACCAGGGCAATCGCCAGCCGGCTGGCCGCACGGTCGATCTGGTCGCCGGTGCGTTTGAGGTCGGCCACCTCGATGGCCACCTGCACACGGCCCTGGCGCGCGCGTCGCAGCAGTTTCGCCACGTCACCCGGCAGGTCGCCCAGCACGCCCAGGGTGCCCTTCAGCGCCTGCCAGCCGCGTTGCCCCATCGCCTGCGGTGTGTAACGCGCCCGCAGCACCTGGCGCAGCAGCGGCAGCGCTTCGCCGGCCATGTGGAAGTCGGGGTCCAGGCCGCGGCCCATGCCTTCGAGCGAGATGAAGGCCTTGATCAGCAGCGCCAGGTCGGCCGGAAGCGCCAGCTTGTGTTCGCGCAGCAGGTCGCTCACCTGCACCAGCATCTGCGCCAGGTTCACCTGGGCCAGCGGCGTGCCGTGGTGCTGCTCGACAAAGGCCTCGATCTCGTCTTCCAGTTGCGACACGGGCAAGGTCGCGTGGTGGCCCGAGCCGGTCCATTCCAGCAGCACGTCGGCGACGTCGGCCGGGCGCCTTTCAACCAGACCCAGCAGCAGCCGCAGCAGTTCGTCGCGCCGCCGCTGAGACAAGCGGCCGACCATGCCGAAGTCGATGAAGGCCAGGCGGTTGCCCGGCAGGTAGAAGACGTTGCCCGGGTGCGGGTCGGCATGGAAAAAGCCATCCTGCACGATCATCTTCATCACCGCGCGGGCGCCGTGCCGAGCCAGCAGCTTGGCATCCAGGCCGGCGCGCAACAGACCTTCCGGGTCGTTGCCGGGTACGCCGTCGATCCAGTCCTGCACGTTGACCCGTTGCCCGGTGTGGGCCCAGTGCACCCGCGGAATCACGATGTCGGGCAAGGAGGCCAGGTTGGCTGCGATGCGCTCGGCATGGTGGCACTCTGCTGCCAGGTCCAGTTCGCGGCGCAGGCTGCGGCCGAACTCCCGCACCAGCTGGCGCGGCCGGTAGGGGCGCAGTGCAGGCCAGTCGTCTTCGGCCACCTGGGCCAGCCTGTCGAGCAGGCGCAGGTCGGCCTCGATGGTGTCGACGATGCCGGGGCGGCGGATCTTTACCACCACCTCGGTGCCGTCTGCCAGCGCCGCGCGGTGCACCTGCGCGATGGACGCTGCCGCCAGTGGCTTGACGTCGAAACGTGCAAACACCAACTCGGGTTCGCTGCCCAGGTCTTCACGCAGCTGGGGCCGCAAGTCGTCCAGCGCCACCGCGGGCACCTGGCTGTGCAGGTGGCTGAACTCGGCGATCCACTCCGGGCCGAAGAGGTCGGCGCGGCCGGCCAGGATCTGGCCCAGCTTGACGAAAGTCGGCCCCAGTTCTTCGAGTGCACGCCGCACCTGCACCGGCGGCGGCAGACGGGCCAGTTCGTCGGCCTTGTCGTGGTTCAACGCCCGCCCGGCGCGGGCCAGTGCGTCGGCCAGCCCCAGGCGCCGCACCACGTCGCCCAGGCCATGCCGCACCAGCACGCTGGCGATGTCGTGCAGCCGGCCGATGTCTCGTGCAGCGCTCAGGGTTTGCAGCAGCATGGTCGGCAAGTATCGCGCCGCCTGAAGCTGTTGCGCCGGCCCTCAGCGCGCGGCGCGCACGCGCAGGATCTCGTCCAGGATCAGGCACACCGCGCCCAGCGTGATGGCGCTGTCGGCGACGTTGAAGCTGGGAAAGTAGCCGCCGTGGAACAGCGGCTCGAGCACCGCAAAACGGAACTGCAGGAAGTCGACCACGTAACCGTGGATCAGCCGGTCGATGACGTTGCCCAGCGCGCCGCCCATGATCATGCTGACCGCAAAGCAGAAGAGTTTCTGCGTCGGGTGGCTGCGCAGCATCCACACGATGAAGCCCGATGCCAGCACGCCCAGGCCGACAAAAAACCAGCGCTGCCAGCCGCCGGCATTGGCCAAAAACGAAAATGCCGCGCCGCTGTTGTGGGCGCGCACGATGTTGAACCAGTCGGTGACCGGGCGCGAGTCGCCCAGCACGAACTCGCGCACGATCAGCGTCTTCGTCAGCTGGTCGAGCAGGATGACGATGGCCGCCAGGCCGAGCCACAGCCACAGGCTGGCGCCCTTGCTGCGCGTGGCCATGGTCAGGCCACGCGCCGGGTTTCGCCCGCGCCGTGCAGGTTGCTGGTGCAGCGGCCGCAGATCGTGGGATGCGCCGGGTCGTGGCCGACGTCGTCGCGCCAGTGCCAGCAGCGTTCGCACTTGGTGGCGGTGCTGGCGCTGACGGCCACCTGCAGCGTGTCGCCGGCAACCAGCTTCGCCACCGAGGTGATCAGCACGAACTTCAGGTCGTCCCCCAGGCTGGCCAGCAGCGTGTGGTCGGCGGCGGGCACCGTCAGCGTCACATCGGCCTGCAGCGAAGAACCCACACCACCGGCGGTGCGCAGCGCCTCGATTTCCTTGTTCACCGTGTCGCGCAGTTCACGCACCCGAGCCCACTTGGCCAGCAGTGCGGTGTCGGGCGCATCGAAGGTGCTGAAGGTCTGCGTGAAGATCGAGTCCCCGCCATCGAACACTTTCCAGGCTTCTTCCGCCGTGAAGCTGAGGAAAGGCGCCATCCAGCGCAGCATGGCGTGCGTGATGCGCCACAGCGCGGTCTGCGCACTGCGACGCGCGTGTGAGCCCGGCGCCGTGGTGTACAGGCGGTCCTTCAGCACGTCCAGGTAGAAGGCGCCCAGGTCTTCGGAACAGAAGACCTGCAGCCGCGACACCACCGGGTGGAACTCGTGCACCTCGTAGTGCTTCAGCAACTGCAGCTGCAGTTCGGCCGTGCGGCTGATGGCCCAGCGGTCGATCTCCAGCATCTGCGCCACCGGCACGGCCTGCGTGGCGGCGTCGAAGTCGCTGGTGTTGGCCAGCAGGAAACGCAGCGTGTTGCGGATGCGGCGGTAGCCGTCCACCACACGCGCCAGGATCTTGTCGTCGACGCTCAGGTCGCCCGAATAGTCGGTGGCCGCGCACCACAGCCGGATGATCTCGGCACCCAGCTGCTGCGTGACCTTGCCCATCTCCGTCACGTTGCCCAGGCTCTTGCTCATCTTGCGGCCGGCACCGTCCACCGTGAAGCCGTGGGTGAGCAAGCCGCGATACGGCGCGCGGCCTTCCATCGCGCAGCCGATCAGCAGGCTGCTGTGGAACCAGCCGCGGTGCTGGTCGTGGCCTTCCAGGTACAGGTCGGCTTCCGGGCCCGTGGTGTGGCAACCGCCCGCGTGGCTGCCGCGCAGCACGTGGCTGAAGGTGCTGCCGCTGTCGAACCAGACGTCCAGGATGTCGTTGCTCTTGGCGTAGTGCTCTGCGTCGGGGCCCAGCCAGGTGGCCGGGTCGAGCTGGCTCCAGGCTTCGACACCACCCTGTTCGACCAGCGCCGCGGCACGGTCCATCAGCGCCAGCGTGTCGGGGTGCAGTTCACCGCTCACCTTGTGCAGGAAAAAGGGCAGCGGCACGCCCCAGTTGCGCTGGCGGCTGATGCACCAGTCGGGCCGGCCGGCGATCATGTCGCGCAGCCGGGCGCGGCCGTTTTCCGGATAGAACTGCGTCTGATCGATGGCCGCCAGCGCGGTTTCGCGCAGCGTGCCGGGCGCCTTGTCGACGGTGAACACACCGTCGCCCGCGTCCATGCGCACGAACCACTGCGCCGCGGCGCGGTAGATCACCGGCGACTTGTGGCGCCAGCAGTGCGGGTAGCTGTGGTCCATCTTGGACGTGGCCAGAAGGCGGTCGCTCTGCGCCAGCACTTCCACGATGCGCGGGTTGGCCTTCCAGATGTGCAGGCCGCCAAACAACGGCAGCTCGGCTTCGTAGACACCGTCACCCTGCACCGGGTTCAGGATGTCGTCGGTGGCCATGCCGTGGGCGACGCAGCTGTTGAAGTCTTCCACGCCATAGGCCGGCGCCGAGTGCACGATGCCGGTGCCGTCTTCGGCGGTGGCGTAGTCGGCCAGGTAGACCGGGCTGATGCGGCGGTAGCCCTCGTGGGTCTTGGCCAGCGGGTGCCAGAAACCCAGGCCGGCCAACTTGTCGCCGGTGGTCGTGGCCACCACGGTGCCTTGCAGGCCGAAGCGGGCCAGGCACTTTTCCACCAGCGCCTCGGCCAGCAGCAGCAGGCCACGCGGGGTGTCCACCAGCGCGTAGACCAGCGCCGGGTTCAGGTTCAGCGCCTGGTTGGCGGGCAGCGTCCAGGGTGTGGTGGTCCAGATCACCGCAAAGGCATGCTGGCTCAGCGACGGCAGGCCAAACGCGGCGGCCAGCGCGGCGGGGTCGGCGGCTTCGAAGGCCACGTCCACCGTCGGCGAAGCCTTGTCGGCGTATTCGATCTCGAACTCGGCCAGCGATGAGCCGCAGTCGAAACACCAGTACACCGGCTTGGCGCCGCGGTAGACATACCCGCGTTCGATGAGCCGCTTCAAGACGCGGATCTCACCGGCCTCGTTGGCGAAGTTCATCGTGCGGTAAGGGTTGTTCCACTCGCCGATGACCCCCAGGCGCTGGAAGTCGGCCATCTGCTGGGCGATCTGCTCGGTGGCGTAGGCGCGGCTGAGCGCCTGCACCTTGTCGCGCGGCAGGCCGCGGCCGTGGTCCTTTTCGATCTGGTTTTCGATCGGCAGGCCGTGGCAGTCCCAGCCCGGCACGTATCGCGCGTCGAAGCCGGCCAGCTGGCGGCTCTTCACCACCATGTCCTTCAGGATCTTGTTGACCGCATGGCCGATGTGCAGCTTGCCGTTGGCGTAGGGCGGGCCGTCGTGCAGCACAAACAGCGGCGCGCCGATGCGGGCGTCGCGCAGGCGCTTGTACAGGCCGCCGTCCTTGCCGGTGTCGTTCCAGTCCTTGATCCAGGCCGGCTCGCGCTTGGGCAGGTCGCCCCGCATCGGAAAGGGCGTGTCGGGCAGGTTCAGGGTGCCGCGGTAGTCGGGTGCAGGGGTGCTCATGGCGTGGTGTCGTCGCGTGATTCAGGCGGCTGGCTGCCGCTGTGGGGGCCGCCCGCGGGGGGGCGGCGCGAAGGCCGGGGGCGCCGGGCGCCCCCAAGTCAGCGCTGGGGCCGAATAATTCGGTCGCGCGTGCCTTGCCGGTGCGTGGCGGCGTGCCAGCGGCCGTGTGGGGACAGCAATTGCGGCGACTTGGACATGCGCCGATTCTAAGCCGCCGCGCGCCTGCGACTAGGGTGCCAGTGCCGCCTGGGCCCGCGCATGCCAGGCCACGGCGTCGGCCGTGTCGCGTGCGATGCCGTCACGCAGGGACTCGAGGGAGTCGTACTTCAGCTCGTCGTGCAGCTTGTGCATCAGGTCCACCCGCACGCAGCGGCCATAGGCGCCGTCCGGGCCCAGCGCCTGGGGCCACTGCAGGCAGTGCGTTTCCAGCAGCACCCGCCCGGCGTCTTCCACCGTGGGCCGCACGCCCAGGCTGGCCACCCCGGGCAGCGGCTGCTCGGCCAGGCCGTGCACCTGCACCACGAAGATGCCGCTGGCGGCCGGCCGCGGGTGGCCGAAGGCCAGGTTCAGCGTGCGAAAACCCAGGTCGCGGCCCAGCTTGCGGCCGTGCACGACGTGGCCGCTGATGCTGTACGGGCGGCCCAGCAAAGCCTCGGCCTGTGCCATGTCACCGCTGGCCAGGGCCTGGCGCACGGCCGAGCTGGACACCCGCAGGCCATGCACCTCGTAGCTCATCATCCGCGCCACATCGAAGCCGGCTTTCGAGCCGGCAGCGTCGAGCAGCGCGTAGTTGCCGGTGCGCCGGGCGCCGAAGCTGAAGTCGTCGCCGACCAGCACATAACGCGCCTTCAGGCCGCGCACCAGCACGTCGTGGATGAAGCTGTCGGCCGACATGGCGGCAAACCGCTCGTCGAAGCGCACGACCACCACGTGGTCGATGCCGCAGCGCTGCAGTTCGGCCAGCTTGTCGCGCAGCGTGGCCACACGGGCCGGCGCGGTGTCGGGCTTGCCGGCCTTGCGCGCGAAGTGGTCACGCGGGTGCGGTTCGAAGGTCATCACACACGAAGGCACGCCACGGTGGCGCGCTTCGTTGGTCAACAGCGCCAACATGGCCTGGTGACCGCGGTGCACGCCGTCGAAATTGCCGATGGTCAATGCACAGGCCGGCACGCCCAGGTCAAAACCGCGGTGAATCTGCATGGCGCGCGATTATCCCGGCGGCAGTTGCAGCAGGCGGCGGTACAAAGCCAGGTAGTGGTCGGCCGCGCGGTCCCAGTTGAACTGCGACGCGTGTTGCTTCACCGCTTCTGCGCGGCCCGTCGCCTGGTGCTTCACCAGGCCCTCTTGCACCACGGCCTTCATGGCCTGTGCATCGAAGCTGTCGAAGTAGTCGGCCGCCGTGCCGCCGATTTCCGGCAGGCAGGTGCGCCGGGCCAGGAACACCGGTTTGCCGAAGTGCATGGCCTCGATGGGCGGCAGGCCGAATCCTTCGGTCAGCGAAGGGAACAGGAAACCCGTGCACTGTGCGTAGGCCCAGGCTTTTTGCGCGTCGCTGATGCCCAGGTGGAATTGCACATTGGGCAGCGTCACGGTGGCACGCAGGTGTTTGGCGTCGTCGCTGGGCGGGCCGCACATCACGAAGGTCATGTCGGGCCAGGCCCGCGCCAGCTCGATGATGGCCTGCGGGTTCTTCGAAGGCGACATGCGGCTCAGGTGGTACAGGAACGGGCGTGTGTCGTCGGCCGCCCAACCCGGCAGCGGTTCACGCGGCGCGTCGACGAAGCTGCGTGCGCCGTTGTGGATGACGCTGATCGGGCCGGTCCAGCCCAGGTGCTGCTGGACGTCCGACGCGGTGTGGTGGCTGATGGCCACCAGCTCGTCGGTGCGGCGCATCAGCGCCAGCGTGCGACGGTGGTGGCGCCAGCGCGAAAAGGCGTTGCGGCCGTACAGGTAGTTCAGGTCGTGCACGGTGACCAGGCGGGTGCCGGTGCCCACCGGCGGCAGGTTCTTGTTCAGCTGGTGCAGGCTGTGCCACAGCGCATAGGGCTGCGGCTGCACGTGGCGCACCCGCTGCCAGCGGTTCACCGGCAAGTAGCCCACGTCGCTGCCGAACAGGCCGCTGAGCTTGTCGCGCAGGTGGAAGTCGATGGCGATGCCGTGTGTTTCACGCCAGACCGGGGCCCGTGCAGCGACGCGCTGGCCGATCTGCAGCGCAAATTCCCCCAGGCCGTCGTGCAAGGCGCCGATGTTGCCCAGGCTGATGCCGATGCGCCGTGTTGTCATCGGCGCGCAGTGTACCGAGGGGGTCTGCCGGTCTTGCGGGTCGTGCCTTGTGCGCCCACCTCGCTGGCACAATCGGCCGCATGAGCCGGCTGCAGCTTGCCCAGGTCACCTTGTGCGCCGTGGACACCCGTTCACCCGCGCTGGCAGCGCAGTCGCTGCTGCATTCGATGCGCCATGTCGACTTCGCGCGGGTCTACCTGTTCACGCACGGCTGGTTGCCCACGGTGGTGCTGCCGGGCATCGACATCGTTCAGATCGAACCCATCCGCAGCGGCGCCGACTACTCGCAGTTTGTGTTGCGGCAACTGCCGGGTTACATCCGCACCTCGCACGTGCTCATCACGCAGTGGGACGGTTTTGTCACCCACCCCGAAGCCTGGACCGACGAATTCCTGGTGCACGACTACGTGGGCGCGGTTTGGCCCGACGAGCCCGAAGAATGCAGCGTCGGCAACGGCGGGTTTTCGCTGCGCAGTCGCCGCTTCCTGGCCGCGGGCCTGGACCCGCGCATCACGCAGCACCACCCCGAAGACCAGGTGATGTGCCGCGAGCAGCGCGACTTTGTCGAACGTGTGCATGGCGTGAGCTTTGCGCCGCCGCAATTGGCGCGGCGCTTCGCCTATGAAAACGAAACGCCGCTGGGCATCACCTTCGGTTTCCACGGCCCCTACAACCTGCCGTCGGTGCTGGACGAGTCCACCTTGTGCGAATGGCTGCAACGCCTGCCGCTCGAGTTCTACGGCAGCCGCGACGCGCGCCGCCTGGCCCGTGCCCTGTTGCTGAAAGGCATGCCCCGCGCCGCGCAGCAGTTGTTGGCCCGGCGCAAGGCCGCCGGTCGCACCGACCCCAACACGCGCCTGCTGGGCGCAGCGGCATCGCTGATGGCGATGCTGCGCTGACTCGCCTTCACAAGACAAGATGACCCGACACCTGGACCTGGGCTGCGGCCCCGTGCCGCGCAACCCTTACCGGCGCGAGGAACTGTTTGGCGTGGACCTGTCGGGCAGCACCGATGGCGGACACATCCGCCGCGCGAACCTGGTCATGCAGCCCATTCCTTTTGCCGACCACAGCTTCGATTCGGTGTCGGCCTACGACTTCCTGGAGCACGTGCCGCGCGTCATGCCCACGGCCGACGGCCAGGGCACCCGCTTCCCCTTCATCGAACTGATGAACGAGATCTGGCGCGTGCTCAAGCCCGGTGGCTTGCTGTACGCGGTGACGCCGGTGTACCCGCACCCCGCGGTGTTTCAGGACCCGACCCATGTCAACGTGCTCACCGCCGACAGCCACGTCTACTTCACGCGGCCACTGCGCACGGCCACGATGTATGGCTACACCGGCGACTTCGGGGTGCGCCGGGTCGAGCTGACGCGCCACCATGCGGGTGCCGAGTACACACCACCACCGGCCAACGCCTGGCAGCGCCTGCGCCTGGCACACCGCATCCGGCGGGGGGCCTGTGGCCACGTCATCTGGGAGTTCGAAGCGCTGGCCGCTGCCCCATCGGCCACATGAGGCTGCTGGTCGTCGCGGGTGATGCTGAGGCGCTGATCACCCACATCCGGTTGCGTACCCCGCTGCAAGCCCTGGTGCAGCACAGCGCCGATACGCTCAGCCTGCGGTCGATGCGCGACTGCACGGCGCACGATCTGGCTTCAGCCGATGTGCTGATCGTGCAGCGAGGCCTGACGCGCCGCGCCTGGCGTCTGCAGCGACAGATGCGCCTGCTGGGCAAGGCGGTGATCTACGAGATCGACGACCTGCTGACCGAGGTGCCCTCGCACATTTCCAACCATGCCCGCATCCGCCAGGCCCAGCCGTGGTTGCGGCGCTGCCTGGCCGAATGCGACCTGGTGACGGCTTCCACCCACCGACTGGCGCAGGCGCTGGCCCTGCCGCCAGCGCAGGCGGTGCACGTGGTGCCCAACTGCGCCTGGCCCGCCGAGCCCTGGCCCCCGCTGGCCGAACAGCCGGGACAGGTGGTGACACTGCTGCTGGCGTCGATGGAGCACCTGTCCACCGACTTCATCCATTCGGCCTTGCGTGCCGTGCAAGGGCCGGGCGTGCGCATCGTGGCGGTGGGGCCGCCTGCAGCGGGGCTGGCGGCCGCGGGTGTGGAGGTGCAGGCGCAAGCCCTGCTGCCTCGCGAAGACTTCCTGGCCTTTGCCCGCTCGCTGCCAAACCCGGTGGCGGTGATTCCGCTGGAGGCCTCGCGTTTTGCCGCTTGCAAGAGCGCGATCAAGTGGTTCGAGTACGCGGGTGCCGGCATTCCGGTGCTGTGCTCGAACGTGCGGCCTTACGCCGATGTGGTGCGGCAGGGCCTGACCGGTGAACTGGTCGACAACACCAGCGAAGCCTGGCGGCTGGCCTTGTGTCGCGCGGTGACCGACGCAGGCTGGCGAGCGCGGGTTGCGGCAGCGGCGCAGGCCGACGTCCAGCAGCGCTTTTCGCTGGCACACACCGTTTCGGCCTGGCGACAGGCCATTCAATTGGCGATCGAGCAGCGGGCTCGGTTTCGCTTGGAAGCGCCGGCCTGGGGTGAGCGCCTGCAACTGGGCGGGTGGTCGATCGTGGATGCCCTGGCCCGGCAAGCCAGGCAGTTCAAGCGCCGGCGGGGCTGAGCGACAGCCGCTCGGCGGCATCCAGCCATCGCCATTGGCCAGGTGCCAGGTCGACCGGCAGCGCCAGGGTGCCGAAACTTTCCCGGTGCAAGGACTCCACCCGGTTGCCCACCGCCGCCACCATGCGCTTGACCTGGTGGTAGCGGCCGTCGGTCAGTGTCAGCTTCAGGGTCTGTGGGCCGATGGCCTCGCAAGCCGCGGCGCGAACCGGCTGCGGGTCGTCGTGCAGCACCACACCGGCCAGCAGCGCCGCAACCTGTGCCCCGTCCACCGCATGCCGCGTACCGGCGATGTAGACCTTGGGCACGTGGTGCTTGGGGTGGGTCAGGCGGTGGATCAGCTTGCCCTGGTCGGTCAACAGCAAGAGGCCGGTGGTGTCCTGGTCCAGCCTGCCCACGGGCTGCACACCCCGCTGGCGCAGCGGTGGCGGCAGCAGGCTCAGCACGCTGGGGTGGTTCTGCGGGGCGCGCGAACACTCGTAGCCGGCAGGCTTGTGCAGCATCAGCACCGCCTGGGCCTGGTAGGTCCAGCTCTGCCCGTCGACGGAGAAGCGCAGGCCTTCCTTGACCAGATCGTCGGCCACCACTTCGGCCACCTCGTGCAGCGGGTCCAGCACCACGGCGCCGAGCAGTTGCACCCGGCCGGCAGCGACCAGCCCCGCGCATTCGCGCCGGCTCCCGAAGCCCTGGGTGAAAAGCATGTCCGACAGCCGCATCGGCTGCGAGTGTCGCATCCACGCCTGCCTGTGGCCGGGCGCGCGGGTTGCCCCGGGTTCCGCACCAGAATGCCAGACCACAACATGCCCTTTCACGTGCTGTCCAGGAGAAGACCATGACCTTGCGAATGTTCCCAAGCGCCCGCTTCGCGCAGATCGCCCTGGTGGCCCTGCTGGCTGCCGCCTGCGGCGGTGACGACGACGAAGCCGACCTGGTCGGCGAAAACGCCTGCCTGCAGTACGGCACGGCCGGTGCCATCTACGACCCCGGCACGCCCGGTGTCGGTGGTGCACCCGAGATTCCCACCGGTTTTGCAGAGAAGAAAACCGCCTTCTCGCGCAGTTTCATGGTCGTGGCCGCCAACCCGTTGGCCACCAAAGCCGGTTGTGAGGTGCTGAAAAAGGGCGGCACAGCCATCGACGCGGCCATTGCCACGCAGATGGTGCTGAACATCGTCGAACCGCAGTCCAGCGGCATCGGCGGCGGTGCCTTCATGCTCAGCTACGACCGCCGCACCGGCACCGTGACGGCCTACGATGGCCGTGAAACCGCACCGGCAGCGGCCACGGAAAACTACCTGCGCTGGATCAGCGACAGCGTGCGCACGACACCGCTACCCAACGCACGCAGCAGCGGCCGCAGCATCGGCACGCCGGGTGTGCTGCACATGCTGGACGCGGCGCACAAGGATGGCGGCAAGTTGAGCTGGAAAGAACTCTTCGACCCGGCGATCAAGATCGCCACCGACGGTTTCCGCATCAGCCCGCGCATGTCGGCGTCGGTGGCGGGTTCTGCCACGTCGCTGTCGCGCGACCCGGAATCACGCGCCTACTTCCTGAATGCCGACGGCACCGCCAAGGCCGCCGGCACGCTGCTGACCAGCCCGGCGCTGGCCACCACCTTCCAGGCCATCGCCAACGGTGGCATCGCTGCGTTCTACAGCGGCGCGATCGCGCAGGACATCGTCGACGAAATCGCCGACACCACCGGCGGCATCACCCCTGGCGTCACCACGCTGGCCGACCTGGCGGCCTACCGCTCGGTCAAGCGCGAAGCCATCTGCACCAGCTACCGCAATGTGTGGGTGTGTGGCATGCCGCCGCCCAGCAGCGGCGGCCTGGCGGTGGCGCAGGCACTGGGCATCCTGCAGAACTTCGACCTGTCGCTGCACAAGCCACTGTCGCTGGACATCAACGGCGGCAGGCCGCAGGCCTTTGGTGTGCACCTGGTGGCCGAGGCACAGCGCCTGGCCTACGCCGACCGCGACAAGTTCGTGGCCGATACCGACTTCGTGCCCTTGCCCGGTGGCAGCCCCGACGCGATGCTGAGCACCGCCTACCTGCGCAGCCGCGCCAGCCTGATCGACCTGACGACCAGCATGCGCACGGCGGCACCCGGTGCCCTGGCCACGGCGGGCCCGCTGGGCACACACGGGCCGTCGGCGGAAAACGGCACCACGCAGGTCACAGTGGTGGACGGCCACGGCAACGTGGTGTCGCTGACGACCACCATCGAATCGGGCTTCGGCGCCTTCCACATGACCCGCGGCGGTTTCCTGCTGAACAACCAGCTCACCGACTTTTCCGCCGCCCCCACCGACGGCACCGGCGCGCCCATTGCCAACCGCGTGGCGGCCGGCAAGCGGCCGCGCAGTTCGATGGCGCCGACGCTGGTGTTCCGCACCGGCAACGACGGCCTGCGGGGTGAATTCCGCATGGCCACGGGCTCACCCGGCGGCGCCACCATCATCCAGTACGTGACCAAGGTGGTGGTCGGTTTTGTGGACTGGGAACTGGACGCCCAGCAGGCCACGTCGATGGTGGCCTTCGGTGCCGCCAACAGCCCCACCACCAATGTCGGCGGCGAGCACCCGAACGTCGACCTCAGCAACGGCGGCAACAACGACGCCCTGATCGTCGGCCTGCGCGCGCTGGGCCACACCGTGGGCACGGGTGCGCAGAGCAGCGGCATCGGCACCATCGTCAGGCGCAGCAACACCCAGGGCTACTACTACCTGGAAGGCGGCGCCGACCCGCGGCGTGAAGGTGTGGTGCTGGGTGACCTGTACCGAAGCGATTGATTCAGCTGGCTGAACGGCTATGGCTGGCGCCCTGGCCAGTCGCTGGCGGCGGGCAGCCAGGGCAGGCCGGGTTCGTTCAAGGCCTTCGCTGACAGCACCGCATTGCGGATGGCGCGGGCCACCGCAACGGCTGCCATCGCACCCAGCGCGTTGATGTCGCCTGCACGCCCGGTGCTGCCGGTGGCCAGCGCAAACAGGCAGTCGCCATCGCCGGTTGTCACGGGGCTGATCGAACGCGACAAGCCGTGATGCGCCAGGCCCGCCAGTTGCGTGGCCTGGGCCTTGTTCAGCTGCGCGTCGGTGGCCACCACACCGATGGTCGTGGCCATGCCCACCATCCACTGCGGCGGCCCGTGGCCGGCCAGCAGCGCCTCTGTGCTGTCCAGCAGCGCCAGGCCGTCTTCGGTGCGCGCGCCGGCCAGCACCTGGCCGTGGGCATCCAACACGTCGCCAATGGCGTTGACGGCCACCAGCGCGCCGACCGTGAACGCACCGACCGACACCGATGCCGTGCCGATGCCACCCCGCATCGCACGGGCAATGCCGTGCATCTTGCCCACGCTGGCGCCCAGGCCCGCGCCGACGTTGCCTTGTTGCGGCGCCAGGCGGCTGGCGGCCACACAAGCGGCATGGCCCAGCGCCGCGTCGGGGCGGATCTGTGCATCGCCCAGCCACAGGTCGAACAACACGGCGGCGGGCACGATGGGAACACGCGCCGGGCCCACCTTCAGGCCGTGGCCTTGTTCGTCCAGCCAGCGCATCACCCCGCCAGCGGCGTCCAGACCAAAGGCGCTGCCCCCAGTCAGCAGCACGGCGTGCACGGTCTGAACGGTGTTTTCCGGGCGCAGCAGGTCGGTTTCGCGGGTGCCGGGTGCACCGCCGCGCACTGCAACCCCGCAGACCGCGCCTGGCGGGCACAGCAGCACGGTGCAGCCGGTGGGGCGCCGAGGGTGGTCGGCGTGGCCGACGCTCAGGCCGGGAAGGTCGGTGATGGAGCCGGTGTGCAATGCCTGGTCAGTCATGGGCCGGCATTGTGGGCCGGCGCCGCGGCTTGCAGGTGAGGCAGCAGCACGGCCTGCAGTTCAGCCAGCATGAAGGGCTTGCCCAGGAAGCCGTCCATGCCACTGTCCAGGCAGTGGCGCCGGTCTTCCGGGCTGACGTTGGCGGTGACACCGATGATGGGCAAGTGGCGGCCACGTTCCTGCTGGCGCCAGCGGCGTGTGGCCTGCCAGCCGTCCAGCACCGGCATGTGGCAGTCCATCAGCACGGCGTCGAAGTGCCGGGCGGCCATGGCCTGCATCGCCTGCTGGCCGTCACGGGCCAGTTCCACCTGCAGGCCCATGCGCACGAGCATGGCCTGAGCCACCAGGGCATTGACTTCGTTGTCGTCCACCACCAGCACGTGGCCGCGCCAGGAGAAGGGCGGTGCATGACCACCCGCGCCGCTGCCTTTGGCCTGCGCTGAAGGCAGGGCGGGCGGGGCCCGCAGCGTGAAGCTGAAGACCGAGCCCTGTGGGCGGCCGGGTTCATGCACCAGGTCACCCCCCATGGCCAGCGCCAACCGGCGCGAAATCGGCAGGCCCAGCCCCGCGCCCTGGCGGTGGTGGCGGCGCACCCGGGCTGGCGTCGCGCCAAAGGGTTCGAAGAGGCTGGCGGCCTGGTCGTCGGGAATGCCGGTGCCGGTGTCGCAAACGGTGTAGAGCAGACCCCCTTCCGTGGCCCGCAGGCTGACCACGACTTCGCCTTCATCGGTGAAGTTCAGTGCATTGCCCACCAGCTTGTGCAGCACCTGCTTCACACGCGCCGCGTCGCCCAGCACCGGGCCCAGGTGAGGGACGGGCAGGTGAACATGCAGTTGCAGCCCTCGTTCGGCCGCCAGCGGCACGAGCTGGTCGGTGACTTCGCGCAAGACCTGCTGCGGGTCGAAGGGCGTGGGGTCCAGCAGCAGGCGGCCGAATTCCAGGCGCGACAGGTCGAGCAGGTCGCCGATGACCCGGTGCAGGTGCTGCGCCGAGCGCAAGACGACGTCGGCCCTGGCGCGGGTGGCTTCGTTGGGCGCTTCGTCGTGCAGCAACTCGCTCATGCCGACGATGCCGTTCAGCGGGGTGCGCATCTCGTGGCTCACGGTGGCCAGGAAGCGGCTCTTGGCGCGGTTGGCGTGTTCGGCCTGGGCCAGGGCCAACGAGCGTTCTTCGGCGATGGCCGCGTTTTCCAGGCGCAGCCGCAGCATCTCGGCCAGCCGCTGGGCGCCGCGCCACGCTTCGTAGACCAGCACGGCGGCATACAACAACCCGGCAGCGGCGATGCTGATGCCTTCGGCACCACCAAGCCAGACCGCCCAGGCGACCAGGGGCCCCAGCAGGCTCAGCAGGAACAGCACGCTGGCCTGCAGCACGCTGAACAGCGTGAACAGCCCGACGCTGGCGACACCCAGCAGGCCGGCCAGTAGCACGGCAAAAGCCAGACCCTGGGCATGCTGGCCGAAGACCACGACGATGGCCGACCACGCCAGGCTGTACGGCACCATCAGTGCCAGGTAACGGTGCAGCCAGGCGCGGCGATTCAGGTGCCGCTCCGGATCGGCCTCGAAGCGCCGTGTCTCGCTGGCGCGCAGCAGCGACAGCGCCAGCATCGTGCCCACCCAGGCCAGCACCCAGGGCTGCGGTGCACGCGGCCACATCAGCACGGCGACGATGGCCACGAAGCCCAGGCCGGCCAGCACCGGCACGGGCGTCAGGCGGTACATCAGCGCCACCTGCTCGTGGGCGACCCTGTCTGCGATGGACAAGTTTTCGACGCCCATGGCTGGCGCCGGCGCGTCGGGCTGCGACAAAAGGGGTGCTGAGGGCGGTGACATCGACGGAGCCCGCTCACCCGCAGGTCGGGGTGGCGGCGTCTGCTTCTTCTGACCCGAATCGTCACCTGCCGGAGGCGCCCGCAGGCGCAGGACTAACCCGGATGCGCCGGCCACAAAGGCCGGCCGCGCCGCTCAGTTCACGCAAACACGCCGGCCGTGTCCTGCATGCGTGCGGAAACCTCACCCAGGTGGTGCAGCGTGTCGCCCAGCGTCACTTCCAGCATGGTCAGGCGCTTGAAGTAGTGGCTGGCGATGTACTCGTCGGTGCAACCGATGCCGCCGTGCAGCTGGATGCACTGCTGGCCCACCAGGCGCATGCTCTGGCCCAGCTGCACCCGGGCCTGGCTGATGGCCCGCCGGCGCTGCGGCGTGGCTTCGCCCAGCTTCAGGCTGGCGTAGTAGCTCATCGAACGGCCCAGCTCCAGCTGCATCTTCACGTCGGCCATGCGGTGGCGCAGCGCCTGGAAGGTGGCGATCGTGGTGCCGAACTGCTTGCGCGTGTTCATGTACTCGACGGTGATGGCCACCAGGCGGTCCATCAGGCCCACGGCTTCGGCGCAGTGGGCCGCGATGCCGGCGTCGACAGCGGCTTCCAGCACCGCGTGGCCGTCTTCGGTGATCAGCGTGGCGGGCGCTGCCGCCATCACCACGTCGCCGGCACGTGCGCCGTCCTGTGTGGGGTAGGCGGTGACCTGGGTGTCGGATGCGCGCACCAGGAAGAGGACGATGCCGGCCGTGTCCTGGTCGCCACCCGCCACCCGGGCCGGCACGATGAAGGCGCTGGCTTCGTCGGCAGCGGGCACCGCGACCTTGGTGCCGTCGACCGTCCAGCCGTTGCCCTGGCGCTGCGCCCGCGAGACCACGTGCGACAGCCGGTAGCGGGCACCCCGTTCCTGCAGGGCCGGTATGACCAGCGATTCACCGCTGGCCACGAAGGGCAGGCACTCGGCCTGCAGCGCAGCCGGCGCCGCCGACAGCAGCGCAGGTGTCATCAGCGCAGCCTGGATGTAGGGTGCATTGACCAGGCCGCGGCCGAGTTCTTCGCAGACCACCATCGCGTCGATGGCACCCTGGCCCAAGCCACCGTGAGCCTCGGGCACCACCAGGCCGGCCAGGCCCAGTTCGGCCAGTTCGGCGTAGACGGCAGCCGTCTGGCCGCCGGCCTTGGCCAACGCGTGGCGGCGAGAGAACGTGAAGCCCTTTTCCACCCAGCGGCTGACGGCTTCGCGCAGGGACTGCTGGTCGTCGGTGAAGTCGAAGTCCATGTTCAGCTCCCGAGCACGGTTTGCGCAACGATGTTGCGTTGCACTTCGTTCGAACCACCGTAGATGGTGGTCTTGCGCATGTTGAAGAAGGTGCCGGCCAGCGGCGTCAGCGGGGTCGGGAAGGCCAGGTTGCCCTGCCAGCCGGCTTCCATGGCCTCGAAGATGAAGGGCCGTGCCAGCGGGCCGGCGGCCAGCATCATCAGCTCGCTGTAACGCTGCTGGATCTCGCTGCCGCGGATCTTCAAGAGGCCCGCCACGTCCAGGCTCTGCTTGCCGCTCTTTTCCGCGCTCAGCACCCGCAGCACCATCATCTCCAGCGCCACGATGTCCACCTCCAGCAGCGCGATCTGGTCGCGGAAACGCGGGTCGTCGTACACCCCCTCGGCCTTGGCGATGCGCTTCAGCCGTTCGAGTTCGCGCTTGGAACGGTTCACGTCGGCGATGTTGGTGCGCTCGTGGCTGAGCAGGTGCTTGGCGTAGGTCCAGCCCTTGTTCTCTTCGCCCACCAGGTTCTCGGCCGGCACCTCGACGTTGTCGAACCAGACCTCGTTGACCTCGGGTTCGCCGTCCATCAGCACGATGGGGCGCACGGTGATGCCGGGGCTCTTCATGTCGATGAGCAGGAAGCTGATGCCGGTCTGCGGCTTGCCTTCGTTGCTGGTGCGCACCAGGCAGAAGATCCACTCGCCGTACTGGCCGAGCGTGGTCCAGGTCTTCTGGCCGTTGACGATGTACTTGTCACCGCGGCGTTCGGCCTTGCACTTCACCGAGGCCAGATCGCTCCCCGAACCGGGCTCGCTGTAGCCCTGGCTCCACCAGACCTCGCCGCTGGCGATGCCGGGCAGGAAACGCTTGTGCTGTTCGGCGTTGCCGAAGGCCATGATCACCGGCGCCACCATCACCGGCCCGAAGGGCACGACCCGTGGCGCACAGGCCAGCGCGCATTCTTCTTCGAACAGGTGTTTCTGGATGGCGTTCCAGCCCGGGCCGCCGAACTGCGTGGGCCAACCCCAGCCCAGCCAACCCTTCTTGCCCAGGATCTTGGCCCAGCGCTGCAGGTCGTCGCGGCTCAGGCGCAGCGCGTGGCGCACCTTGTGCGCGATGTCGGCCGGCAGGTTGTCGGCCACCCACTGCCGGATCTGGGATCGGAAGGCCAGTTCTTCCGCGGTGAAGTTCAGGTCCATCGGTCGCTTTCTGTGATGCAGGCCAGAGCCCGCGTTTTTAGCACGACCGTTCGCAAAAACGCTGTCCCTGCGGGGACAAACGGGGACAGCCGGGGACGGACAGGGGCGGTGCGCCCCTACCGAAGCTGCAGGCGCATCACGTCGTTGTCGCGCCGCATCTGGAAGCGGCTGAGAAAGCTGTTGCCCAGCAGCACGAAGGGCATCGGCTGCGGCACCACGACGGCACCGACATTGAAGATTTCGACATCACCCACCCGCACCCGGTCCAGCGTGATGACCTGCACCTGCACCGGGCCGTTGGCGGTCTGGCTGACCCCCAGGCGTGCGCCGCTCAGGTCCAGGCCCAGGCGCTGGGCTTCGTCCTGGCCCATGGCCACCAGCGTGGCGCCGGTGTCGACGACAAAACGCACCTGCTTGCCGTTGATGGTGCCCGCCGGGCTGAAGTGGCCGCCCGAGCCGGCCGTCATGACGATCTCGCGTGACAGCGAAGGCGGCGGCGCCGCGCCCACTTGCGCCGGCGTGCCGCCCACCCGCAGCAGCACACGGCCGGCCGGCACCTGAACTTCGGCTTCATCACCCGCCCAGCGCAGCAGCTTCACGCCTGCGGCCGTGCCACCGACGGCGACCATGTGGGTCTGGCCGTTGACGACCAGCAAGGCGCGCTCGCCCATGCGGCCCGCCAGCGAAACGCTCTGCGCCTGCGTGGCGCTGGTGACAGACAGGCCCAGCAACAGTCCGGCCAGAGCCCAGCGCAGCTTCATGTTCGGAAGTTGTTGAAGCTCAGCGGCATGTCGGCGAGTTCCTTGCGCAACAGCGCCATGGCCGCCTGCAGGTCATCGCGCTTGGCACCGGTGACTCTCACCGAATCGCCCTGGATCGCGCCCTGCACCTTCAGCTTGCTGGCCTTCAGCGTCGTCTGCACCTTCTTGGCCGTTTCCGCGTCGATGCCACTCTTCACCGGCACCGCCAGCTTCAGCTTGTCGCCACCCAGCTTTTCGGGCTTGGCGCTGAAGTCGAGGAAGCGCACGTCGACGCTGCGTTTGGCCAGCCGGGTCAGCAGCACATCGCGCACTTGTTGCAACTGGAAGTCGCTGTCGCCGAAAAGCGTGAGTTCACGGTCCTTGGCGCTGCGATCGGCCAGTTCGACCTGGGAACTGGAGCCCTTGAAGTCGAAGCGGGTGCCGATTTCCTTGTTGGCTTGTTCGACCGCATTGCGCAGTTCAACAAGGTCGGGTTCGATCACGGTGTCAAAGCTCGGCATGGAAGCAACAGGGCAGGCTCGCGGATACGGGAAAATTCTCGCATGCCCAACGCCCCCGTGCCTGACCCAACGCCCCAGATACCGCTGCAAGTGCAACAGCGTGCCAGCCTGCGTGACCACAACAGCTTCGGCCTGCCGGCCGTGGCCCAGACCCTGGTGCGCATCACCAGCGAAGCCGACGTGCGGCGGGTCGTCGACCACCCGGAATACGGCCTGGCGCGGCAGTTCATCCTGGGCGGCGGCAGCAACGTGGTGCTGACACGGGACCTGGACGCCGTGGTGCTGAAGGTCGAGATAGCCGGGCGGCGCCTGGTGGAAGAAAGCCCCGAAGGCCGGCTGGTGGAGTTCGGTGCCGGCGAATCCTGGCACGGTGCCGTGGCCTGGACCATTGCCAACGGCTGGCCCGGCCTGGAGAACCTGGCCCTCATTCCGGGTTCGGTGGGGGCTTCGCCGGTGCAGAACATCGGTGCCTACGGCGTCGAGCTGAAAGACCGCTTCCATTCGCTGGACGCGGTGGACCTGGTCACCGGCCGCAGCGTGACGCTGAACGCCAGCGACTGCCGTTTCGGCTACCGAGACAGTGTCTTCAAGCAGCAGGGCTTCGGTGGTCTGGCCGGCAAGTCGCTGATCACCCGTGTGCGTTTGTGGTTGCCCCTGCCGTGGCAGCCGGTGCTGGGTTACCAGGACATCGAGCGCAAGATGGCCGAGACAGGCAACAGCAGCCCCGACGCGCAGACCGTGTTCGACTGGGTGTGTGCGATCCGCCGCGCCAAGCTGCCCGACCCGGCCGTCATCGGCAACGCCGGCAGCTTCTTCAAGAACCCGGTGGTCACCGAAGAGCAGTGCCGCGACATCATCGGCCGCGACCCCGAGGTGGTGCACTACCCGCTGCCCGACGGCAGCATCAAGCTGGCGGCCGGCTGGCTGATCGACGCCTGCGGCTGGAAAGGCAAGACCGTCGGCCGCGCCGGTGTGTACGACAAACAGGCGCTGGTGCTGGTCAACCGCGGCGGTGCCAGCGGCGCCGAGGTGGTGACGCTGGCGCGGGCGATCCAGGAAAGTGTCTACGGCCGCTTTGGCATCCGGCTCGAGCCGGAGCCGATCATCCTGTAGCCACCGGGGTTCAGCCTGCCGGTGTGAGCGGCCCGGCCGGTGCCGCTGGCTCGGTGGGCAACAAACCGGCCTGCTCGACGGCCCGCCGGGTCACCGGCAGCAGTTCTTCGTAGCGCTGCACCAGGCGCGCGATCTCGTGGGCCGGCAGGTGGGCTGCGCCTTCCTGCAGCGCCTCGGCCGTCTGCGCCAAGGCGGCCAGGCCCAGGTTCAGCGCAGCGCCCTTGACGGCATGGGCGTTGACACGCAGTTCCAGTGGCTGCGCGTCGCGCACCGCCGAGCGCAGGTGCTGCACGGTCTGCGGGCCCTGGTCGAGGAAGGTCGAGATCATGGAACCCAGTTCGGCTTTGCTCAGGGCCCCCAGCGCAGCTTCGATGGCGCTTTCGTCCAGCAAGGGGGTGCTGTCGGTGGCAAACAGGTGGCGCCTGGCTGGCGGCGCGGGCGCCACGCCGGCCACCGGTTCGGCAGTCGACGACGTTTCGAGTTCGCGCCCGAACAACTGCCGCAGCAGCGTCGCCAGCTTCTGCGGGCTGACCGGCTTGGTCAGGAAGTCGTTCATGCCGGCCACCAGGCAGCGGTCGCGTGTTTCTTCAAAGGCGTCGGCCGTCATCGCGACGATAGGCACGGTGGACCGCGCGGCTTCGGGCAGCGCGCGGATCGCACGCGTGGCCGCCACGCCGTCCATCAGCGGCATGTGCAGGTCCATCAGCACCAGGTCGAAGCGCTGCTGGCGCGCGGCGTCCAGCGCCTCCTGACCATTGACCGCGAAGTGCGCCCGGTGGCCCAGGTTGTCCAGCAGGGCCCATATGTATTGCCGGTTGACCGGATGGTCCTCGGCCACCAGCACCCGCAGGGAACGCGAGGGTGTTGCGCCGCCTGCCGTCGACGCGACCTTGGTGGACGCCGCGTCGTGCACGGTCGTCAGGGGCAAGCGCAGCGAGAAGTTGCTGCCTTCGCCGGGTCGGCTGCTGACGCTGATGTCACCGTGCATCAGGCGTGCCAGATTGCGCGAGATTTCCAGGCCCAGGCCGGCGCCGCCATGGCGCCGCGACGGCGAGTTGTCGCCTTGTGCAAAACGCTTGAACAGCCGCGCCAGCGTGGCCTCGTCCATGCCGATGCCGGTGTCGATGACGGCAAACTCCAGTTCGGGCTTGGTCTGCGCGCCTTCGCGCACCCGCACGTGCAGCAGCACCGCGCCACGGTCGGAAAACTTGATGGCGTTGGAAAGCAGGTTGAACAGGATCTGCTTCAGGCGCGTGGCGTCGGCCATCACACGTTCCGGTACCGCCGGGTCGGCGTCGAAGTGCAGCGCCAGGCCCTTGACGCTGGCCTGCGGCCGCATCAATGCCTCGACGTCGCGCAGCAGCGCCCGCAAGTCAAGCGCCACCGGGTTGAGCGTGAGGCGGCCGCTTTCGAGCTGCGACATGTCGAGGATGTCGTTCAGGATGGCCAGCAGGTGGTCGGCGGACTCGGTGGCGGTGCGCAGGTAGTCGATCTGCCGTGGATTCAGCCCGGTTTCGCGCAGCAGCGACAACATGCCCATCAGGCCGTGGAAAGGCGTGCGGATCTCGTGGCTCATGTTGGCCAGGAAGGCACTCTTGGCCTGGCTGGCACTTTCGGCCTCGCCGCGGGCCTGGTTCAGGCTGCTGGCCAGTTCTTCCAGCACCACACGGCGTTGTCGCAGCTGGCGCACCTGGCGCAGCGCGATATAGGCAAAGGCCAGCGTCAGCACCGACATGAACACCGTCAGGCCCAGGCCCAGCTGGTTCTGCTGCCGCACCGCCAGGTTGCGCCTTTCGTTCTGCTCGGCCAGGCTGTGCGCGGCACCCAGCGACAGGCTGTGGATGCCAGGGCCCAGCGCGTCCAGCGACGGCAGGCGGTTGGCCAGGAAACTGGTGTCGGCGGCGGCTCTTGGGCTTTCGCCCAGCGCGGTGTCGGCCAGCGCGATGAAGCGCTGCATCTCGAACACGGTGTCGAGGTAGCTGGGCACCTCGGCGATCAGGCGTCGTGGGCGCGGGCCCTCGAGCAGAGCGACCCGGCTGACCCAGATGTCGTAGCGCAGTTTCAGGTCCTCGGGCGACACGTCGGCGCGTGACTCGCTGGCACGGCGCCAGCTTTCGCGCAGGCGCAGGTATTCGATTTCGACCTGGTAGATGCTCAGCACCGCGAAGTCGTCACCCGAGCGCACCGCCTGCTGCAGCAACTGGAACTGACGCGCCTGCACCAGGGCAACCCCCAGCAGCGCCAGCAGCAGCCCGAAGCCGATCAGGCCCAGCCAGCTGAACCCGGGCCGCAGGCGGCCGCTCAGGTTCACAGCACCTCGATCGAACGCAGCTGCCAAGCCGAGCGGCCGTAGTACACGGCGCTGCGCAGCTCGCGGCGGCTGTCGAAGGGGTACATCACGAAGAGCGGGCCCTTGTCGCGCACGCCCAGCGGTTTGTCGTCGAGCAGTCGAGCCACGATGACGTCGTAGCGCTGGGCGTCGTCGACCGGCATGTCGACCTGGTAGTCGTTCAGGGCCGACAGCCGCAGCTGGCTGCCGTGGGCACCTGCGGCGGACAGCACGTCGCGCAGCAGGGGCCCGGTGAAGCGCCGGCTCTGCGCGTACCAGGGTGTGCGCGTGGTGTGGGTCAGCTGCGGCAAACCTTCGAGCATGCCCATGTCGAAGTTTGCCTTCGTGCCGTCGTTGGCCTTTCGCAGCAAGCCGGTAAGCGTGAGGACCACCGCACCCGTCGGTGCTTCAAGCGCCCAAGCAGGCACCACGGGCAGGCCGGCAGCCCCCGCGAGCGTTGTTGCGGCGGCCTTCAGAAGGCCGCGGCGGCTGCTCAGACGGGCCGAGCGCTTCTGCAGGGTGCCGGATTCGGTGCTCACCCCCTCATTCTAGGGGTCTCTTACCCGGCTGATCCGCTTTCAGGCCGGGTGCAGCATGTCGCCCATGTCCAGGCCGGTCAGCTGCTTGGCTTGTTTGGCCAGCCACCACAGCAGGGCCATCATCATCAGCATCGAAGGGATGGCGATGATGGGGTAGCTCAGCAGCGTCAGCCGCCCCAGTTCCTGGTTGAAGGCCTCGGTGCCGGCCGGGCTGGTGACCACCCAGCGCGCCAGGATGTAATTGGCCACCGCCGAGAAGAAAAAGGTGCCCGCCAGCAAGGCCGTGCCCTGGCGCAGACGCTCGTCGAACAGGTGGGCGTTGCCCTTGGCCACCAGGGCCTTGGTCACCCTTTCGACGTCGAAGAGGCTGGCATTGAAAACCAGCAGGCGGATGAGCGGGTTGCGGGTCCAGATCGACCCCAGGATCACGACGCCGATCAGCGACGGCACGGCGGCTTCTTTCACCGCCAGCCATTTGGCGTCCAGCGCCAGCAGGCCGATGCCACCTGTCAGCAGCGTGCTGACGACACCCAGCACGGCCATCCAGCTGAGCTTGCGACGGCGAAATCCGTCCCACAGGCCCCAGCCCAGTGGGAAGGCCAGGCCCAGCAGCAGCGCACGCACCGGCCCCAGGCTGTCGGGGCCGCTGAATTTCATCAGGATCACGGCTGGCACGACGATCGTGATGGCGATCTCGACCAGGGGGTTCGGTTTGGCTTCGGTTTTCATCGGGATCGGAGGCTAAACGCAGCCTGCCCCAGCGCGGGGCGAGTTTCTTCACGGCAATGCCGAGCAGCTGCAAGGGAAGGGCAGACTGTGCCACGTGGCCGGTGCCGGCGGCGCCGGCGGGCCAATGCCGCAAGTGGCGCTACTGCAGGCGGGTGCTGCTGCGCAGGTGCTCGAGTTTGGCGTTGTAGCGTTCTTGCATGCCCCGCGTGCGGCTGAACTCCCAGGCCCGTCGCAAGTGGCGCATGGCCTTGGCGCGGTCGCCCAGCTGCAATGCTGCCTGGGCGGCCCAGAAGTGCACTTCGTCCTGAAAAGGCTGCAGCCGCAGTTCGCGCCGGAAGTGTTCGTTGGCGCTGTCAAACTGACCGGCCTGCATGGCGGCCACACCTTGCCTGAGGTGGTGAAACGGCGGGTCGGGCTGCATTCGTTCCAGTTGGGCGATCAGGGGTGCCGCTTCGGCATCGCGGCCCTGCTGTTGCAGGAGCCTGGCCAGGTTGCTCAGCGTGCTGGTCGATGTCGGTTCGGCAGCCCAGGCGATGCGATAGGCCGCCTCGGCCAGGCCCAGGTGCCCGGTTCTGGCGTAGATCACGCCCAGGGTGTTGGCAGCGGCGTGGAAATGCGGGTCTTGCTGAAGTGCGGCACGGGCGAACCAATAGGCGTCGGCAGGGCGGGCCGTGGCCAGCAGTTCGGCAGCGCGGTTGTTCAAGTACATGGCCACGATGGTCTTTTCTTCCAGCGGCCGCGTGACCTGGCCGGCCAGGTCGTCGCGGGGCAGAAAGTCCACCGTGAAGCTGACCTGGTCGTTGCGACCGATGACCTGGCGCGCCAGCGGTGGCGCCAGCACCATGTTGACGTGGCCGCTGGCCATCAGCAACGTGCCGCTCTGGCTGTAGAAGTCGTCGGACACCACGGCCTGGTACTGCACCGGCAGACCCATGTGCTTGGCAAAGGCGGCCGTCATGATCACCAGCGACAGGCAATTGCCGGCCCGGGCCTCGAAAGCCTGCGCTGCGTGGCGGGTGTAGCTGCTGTCGTATTCCAGGCGCAGGCGACCTTTTTGGTACAGCGCCTCGATCAGGGCCTGGCGCGGGTCGGGCAGACGCGCCAAGGCGGCGAGCTCGGTGTGGGCGTAGTCCAGCATGGCCGGGCTGAGCCTGAACACCGCCGACGGGTCGGGGGCTTGTGCCGGCGGCTCGAACAGTGCGTCATTCAAGAGGCTGGCAGGCACTGGCACTCGCGGAGCCAGACTGCAGCCCCCGAGGAGCACTGCCAGGGCCAGGGCCCAGGACCATCGTGGCAAGCCGCTGCGCGACAAGGTCCGATTCGTCGACTTGATCGTTTCCATCCGCCTGCCCTTGCTGCAGCGACTTCCGCTGCCGCCGCAAAAGCATGGTACGCCGGTGCGCCGTGGCGGGGAACGGCGATCAAGTACCCAGCAAACGCCCCCGCAGCCGCATGGCCACGGCGCGCAGCGCCGGGCTGGCCGAGGCAGCGGCTTCGTCGAGCGCACGACGGGCGTAAGCCGCATCCTTCTGCAGGCGTTCGACGTGCAGGTGAATGCCTTCACCGGCCAGCAGCCACTTGAGTTCGATGATCTGAACCAGGGGCAGCACGGCGAGGTCGCTTTCGGGGGCGTCGATGAGGTTGCGGGTTGGCAGCACCATGTGACCTTAACGGCTGGGCGGCGGTTTGCGTGGACCCTTGATTGGAGGGCCTCCCCCAGAATCCGGGGTCCGATCGATTCCAGTTTCATATCGCAGGATGAATCCCTCGCCCCCTTTGACAGCCCCGGCCGACTTGCCCACCCAGCTGACCGCTGCCGGATGGGCCGTGCTGAACCGTGCCGGCCTGTGTCAGCTCACCCAGGTGAAAGAGGCCGATTTCAGGGCCTGGGAGCCGCTGTGGCAGACGCTGCCGCCCGACCTGCATCTGCGCGACGGCGGTCGCTACCGCCGCCGCCGCCATGGCTGTTTTGTCGTCGAGGGTCAGCACTGCCAGGCTGTGGCGCATCGCCCACACTGGCAGCCCCTGGAATACAACGCGCTGCACGGGGGCATTGAGCGCCACTTCGAGCCGCTGCCCGACTCGCTGGTCGCCGACAGCGCCTGGCAGCAGCTCCTGACGACTTTGGCGGCCGTGGCCAGCAGCCTGCGCCGGCGCGCCACGTGGTTCGTCGAGGCGCACCCTTTCCGCATCGACGCCACCGACGGCATCGGCCGGCCCACGCCCGAAGGTGCCCACCGTGATGGCGTTGACCTGGTGGTGGTCGTGTTCGTCGGCCGTGGCAACGTGAAGGGCGGCGAGACACGCGTCTTCGACGCCCGTGGCCCACAAGGTGTGCGCTTCACATTGGACGAGCCGTGGAGCGCCTTGCTGCTTGACGACGAGCGGGTGATCCACGAATCCACGCCCATTCAGCCGCTGGACCCGGCCCTGCCGAGCTGGCGCGATACCTTGGTGCTGACCTTCAGGCAAGGCGGCTTCCAGGGGCCGCCCCCAGTTCCTGAGCAAGGGATCCCGTCAACGTGAACAAAGGCTCCGACATGAACGACCTGGCCATCACCCCTGCCGACATCGAAGCCGCTGCGAAACGCCTGCATGGCGTGGCGCACCACACGCCGGTGTTGACCTCGCACACAGTCAACACCCGCACGGGCGCGCAAGTCTTCTTCAAGTGCGAGAACTTCCAGCGCATGGGTGCCTTCAAGTTCCGCGGCGCCTACAACGCCCTGGCGCAGTTCACGCCCGAGCAGCGGCGTGGTGGCGTGATCGCCTTTTCCTCGGGCAACCATGCGCAGGCCATCGCCTTGTCGGCGCGGCTGCTGGGCATGCCCTCGGTCATCGTGATGCCGGCCGATTCGCCCGCAGCCAAACTGGCCGCCACGCGGGAGTACCAACAAGGCCAGGCGCACAGCGAAGTGGTGCTCTACGACCGCTACACGCAGGACCGCGAAGCCATCGGCCGCCAACTGGCCCAAGAGCGCGACATGACGCTGATCCCGCCCTACGACCACCCGCACGTGATGGCGGGGCAGGGCACGGCGGCGGCCGAACTGCTGGCCGAGACCGGTGCGCTGGACCTGTTGCTGGTGTGTGTGGGCGGCGGCGGCCTGATCTCGGGCTGCGCCGTGGCCGCCCACCAGCTGAGCCCTGGCATCCAGGTCATCGGTGTCGAGCCCGAAGCCGGCAACGACACGCAGCAGAGCCTGGCACGCGGTGAGATCGTGCACATCGACACACCCAAGACCATTGCCGACGGCGCTCAGACTCAGCGCAGTGGCGACCTGACCTTTCCGGTCATCCAGCGGCTGGTGAAAGGCATCGTCACGGTCAGCGACGATCAGCTGGTTCGAAGCATGAAGTTCTTCGCCGAGCGCATGAAGATGGTGGTCGAACCCACGGGCTGCCTGGGCTCGGCGGCGCTGCTGGAAGGCGTGGTGCAGGCGCGCGGTCAGCGGGTGGGTGTGATCGTCAGCGGGGGCAACGTGGACCTGGCGCGCTACGCGGACTTTCTCGCGTCGGCTTGAGTCCTCGGCTGCGTTATGGTGTGAGGTTTTGATCCCCGGAAAGACTCCGATGGCCGACGCCGCAGCACCCGCATCCCCCGACACAGAAGCCGCCAAGCGCAGCAAGGAACGCTTCGACAAACTGCTGGCCACCCCGGCCGCCAACAGCACGGGCAAGGTGACACTGGGCGGGCGCACGTTCGACTACGACGTGCAAGCCGCCTTCGTGCCAGTGGCGCCCGGTGGGCTGGGCGAGCCCGAGGCGGTGATCATGACCACGGCCTATCAGCTCAAGGGCGCGGCTGCTGCCCAGCGCCCCGTCTGTTTTGCCTTCAACGGCGGCCCCGGCTCGGCTTCGATCTGGCTGCACCTTGGCGCCTTGGGGCCGAAGCGGGTGGTGGTGCCCGACGACGGCAGCATGCCGCAGGCGCCATACGCGGTGGAAGACAACCCGCACAGCTGGTTCGAACATTTCGACCTGGTCTTCATCGATCCGCCGCACACCGGCTGGTCGCTCACCGCCAACGAGGCAGCGCGCAAGAAAATGCTGTCGGTGGACGGCGACATCGATGCCTTGGCCGAGGTCATGCGGCTGTGGCTCACCCGGCACAAGCGCTGGGGCTCGCCGGTGTACCTGGCCGGCGAAAGCTACGGCACCACACGCGGTGCAGGCCTGGCCAACAAGCTGCAGGACATGGGTGTGGTGCTGTCGGGAGTGATCCTCGTGTCGTGTGCGATGGACCTGCAGAGCATCGTGTTTGCACCGGCCAACGATCTGCCGTATGCGCTGTTCCTGCCGGCGTTTGCCAACGTGGCGCAGTACCACGGCCTGCTGCAAGGGCCGCAGGCAGCATCGCCAGAAGCCGCGCGCGCGGCGGCCGAAGCCTATGTGCAAGAGGAATACACCGCCGTGCTGCAGGCCGGCGCCAGGCTCGGCGACAAGCAGCGCAGCCGCGCCGCCAAACGCATCGCCGAACTCACGGGCCTGTCGCGTGAGCTGGTGGAAGAAAAGAACCTGCGCATCGCCGACCAGACCTTTTTCTTCGAAGCTCTGCGCCACAAGGGCCAGATCGTCGGCCGCCTGGAAGCCCGTTCAACCGGCCCGATGGCCGCCAGCCGCAGCCGCGATTGGGAGTTCGACCCCGGCATCGAAGCCATTGCCGCGCCCTACACGATGGCCGCGATGGGCTACTTCAGCGAGCAGCTGGGTCTGAACTTCGAACAGCGCTACGAGGTGCTGGCGCGCGATGTCAACCGTGGCTGGAACTGGAACCGCGGCGAGACCAGTCGCATGGGCTTCACGTCCACCAGCCCTGACCTGGCGCTGGCGCTGCGCCGCAACAGCAACCTGAAGGTGCTGGCGGCCAGTGGCCGCTACGACCTGGGCACGCCTTACAGCGCCAGCGACTGGAGCCTGGCGCAACTGGACGTGCCGCGCGAGGTGATGGCGCGGGTTCAGCACCGCTATTACGACGCGGGCCACATGATGTACACGCGCCAGGCCGATCTGAAGCAGCTGAAGGCCGACCTGGCGGCCTGGCTGACGGCCTGAGGATTCGACCGGGGGCGGGACTGATGCACATCGGTGTCCTCACAGGGGGCGGCGACTGCCCTGGCTTGAACGCCGTGATCCGCGCCGTCACGCTGGCTTTGCACAGCGGCTGCGGCGCGCAGGTCACCGGCATCGAGCGGGGCTTTCGTGGCCTGCTCGATCACCGGGCGCGGCCGCTGCTGACTGCCGACGTGAGCGGCATCCTGGCCCAGGGCGGCACCGTGCTGGGCAGCGACAACAGTTGCGACCCTTTCCACATCCCGCACGACGCGCATGACCGGACCGGCGGTGACCGTTCCCCGGCGGCACTGGCCTTTGCGCGCAGCCTGGGGCTGGACGCGCTGGTGGCCATCGGCGGTGACGGCACGATGGCCATTGCCCACCGTTTCCACGAAGCGGGCCTGCCGGTGGTGGGTGTGCCCAAGACCATCGACAACGACCTGGCGCACACCGAACGCACCTTCGGCTTCGACAGTGCGGTGGCCGTGGTGGCCGAAGCGCTGGACCGCCTGGCCACCACCGCACGCAGCCATGGCCGCGTGATGATCGCCGAAACGATGGGCCGCTACGCGGGCTGGATTGCGCTGGAAGGCGGTGTGGCCGGAGGCGCCGACGTGATCCTGCTGCCTGAGCTGCCGTATTCGGTCGACGCCGTGGCCCGCCACTGCCGCGAACGCGAAAAGCGTGGCGAGCCGACGCTGATCTGCATCGCCGAAGGCGCACATGCGGCGGGCCAGGCGCTGACCTTGCGCGCCACCTTGCCTGGCAGCCCCGACCCGCTTCGGCTGGGCGGCGTGGCGCATGCCTTGCAGCAGCAGCTGCAGCCGCTGCTGGACAGCGAGGTGCGCGCCACGGTGCTGGGGCACACCCAGCGCGGTGGCACGCCCACCGCCTTCGACCGTGTGCTGGCCACCCGCTTCGGCTGCCATGCTGCTCAGTTGGTGAAAGCCGGGCAGTTCGGCCGCATGGCGGCCCTGCAGTCCGACAACTGCATCAGCGTGCCGCTGGCCGACGTGGCGGGTCGTCAGCGCAAGGTGCCGCTCGACCACCCGCTGGTGCAGGCAGTGCGGGCGCTGGGCCTGTGCCTGGGCGACTGAGCTACAGCAGGCGGCTCAGGTCCGGTGCGTGCTGCAACAAGGCCGCGCACAAGGCCGGGTCGTCGCGCCCGAAGCTGAAATCGGCAAAGTCGAAGCCCGGCCCGACGGTGGCTCCCACATAGGCAAAGTCGTCGCCGGTTTCGGCGGCTTGCCACCAGTCGGCCGGCACCACATGCCGGCGCACCGTGGTGGCCGACAGCAGCACCTGTTGCGCCTGCACGCCTCCGGGTGGCAGCAGCCACAGGCTGAGCGACTCACCTTCCAGCAGATGCCACACCTCGTCGGAACGCACGCGGTGCCAGGCACTGAACTGGCCCTGTTGCAGCAGGAAGTCGATGGTCGTCAGCGCCGCTCGCGGCGACCGTTCGTCGGCGGTCTGCACGGTGTGCGGGGACCGGAAGACCTCGCGGTACCAGCCGCCCTCCGGGTGTGGCTGCAGTTCCAGGCCGCTGATCAGCTCTTCGGCACGGGTGGACATCAGGCGTCGCGCACGTCGCCAACCGGCTGGCTGCCGAAATCCGCGCGGTCTAGGTAGTTCAGCAGCTTGGTGGCCGCGGTGGCCGGGCTGTCGAGCTGGCCGCCCGACTTCAAGCCGGCAAACATCTCGCCCGCAGGGAAAAGCTTCCGGTCGGCGGTTCGCAGCTGCACCTGCATGTCGGTGTCGATGACACCGGGTGCCAACGACACGATGCGGGCGCCGCCCGGTTTGTCTGCCTCTTCGAGCGCGACTGCACGTGCCAGGTGGTCGAGCCCTGCCTTGGCCGCGCAATAACTCGCGCTGCCGGCCATTGCGCGCCGGCCCAGGCCTGAAGACACCAGCAGCACCTTGCGCGGTGCAGGCCAGCCCGCCGTGGCACGCAGAAAAGCCGCAGTCAACAGCAGCGGTGCTTCCAGCCCAACGCGGATGGCGTTGAGCAAGTCGCCGGCATCACCTGCCGAAAGCGGCGCGGGACTCGACACCACGCCGGCGTTGTTGATCAAGCTGGCCGATTCGACGCGGCTTCCGTCCAGCGAGCCGAGCCACTGCGACAAGCGCTCGGCCACTGGCGCAGCGTCGGCCAGGTCAACGGCCCAGGGTGTCAGCTGTCCGCCTGGCGGAACGGGCATGTCGGCTGCCTGTCGCGACAACGCCAGCACATGGTGGCCACGTGCCAGCAACTGCTCGGCGACAGCGCGACCCAGGCCGCGCGAAGCGCCGGTCAGGATGGTCAGGTGCATGGGTTCGTTCCTCGATCGTGCCGGTGTTCGGCGCACAAGCGACGAATGTAGCGGCGTTCAGAACGGGGGCGAGCAGTCGAAGTCCAGCAGTTCGCCCGTTCGCGGGTGCTGCAGGCTCAGGTGGGTGGCATGCAGCAACAGGCGAGGGTGTGCAGGCCAGCCTTCGGCATACAGCATGTCGCCCACGATGGGGTGGCCGATGGACAAGAGGTGCACCCGCAGCTGATGTGACCGACCCGTCACGGGTTCCAGATCCAGCCTTGTCGTGTGCGAGCCCCTTCGTGTCACGCGCCAATGGGTGAGGGCAGGTTTCCCGCGTTCGGCATCCACCATCTGCCGCGGACGATGTGGCCAGTCGGCCATCAACGGCGCATCGATGGACCCGGATTCGCCCGCCACGTGGCCGTGCACTTCGGCCACGTACTGCTTGTGCACCCGGCGCGCTTCGAAAGCCATGCTCAGGCTGCGTTGCACTTCAACGTTGCGCGCAAAGAGCATCAGGCCCGACGTGGCCTGGTCGAGCCGGTGCACCACCATCGCGTCGGCAAACTGCCTGCGCAGTTGCACCGTCAGGTTGTGTTGTTCCCCTTCGCCCCGGCCTGGCACCGACAGCAGGCCAGCGGGTTTGTCGACGACCAGCAAGTCGTCGTCGGCATGCAGCAACTTCACCTCATCCATCGCGGCAGCATATCGGCTGTGACTCGCCGGCCCGGGCGCACAGGCTGTTGGCGATCGACGACACACCCCTCGTTCATCGGCCGGTTTGTGGACATGCGCCCCTTGACGCCAGCCGCGCGGCAGCGCACATTGCGGCTCTCATCAACCCGCACCTGCAGGAGGCCCGCCATGAAGAACACGGACACCGCCCTCTTGTCGGCCTGCGCGCGCCAGACACTGCAACTCGGTTAAGCGGGCATCCTGCCCGCACGGTCAGCTCCCCGCTGACACCCGTTCCGAGCCGCCGTGACTGACCGTCGCGGCCGACAAACCCCCATCCCCTGAAGCTGCCGAAGCCTTTTGCTTCGGCTCGTGCGGCTGCATTCGCGCCGCGATGGTTTGTCTTGCCCGGAACTTCCATGATCGACTCAAGCGCTTTCGAGCGGCTGCGTGGCATCGGCCTCACACCCGCCGTGATCCAGGAACTGGTGGCCCTGCGCCACTGCTGCACCGAGCCCGTGCTGATGCGCGTGACCGAGGTGCAACGCGAAGGCATCCGCCTGCACGACGGCAGCAGTGAACACGCGGCCCGACTGCTGCCGGCGCTGCGTGCCACCTTGGCCGTGGATGGCGAAGCCATCGCGGTCGGTGACTGGGTGCTGGCCCAGCAAAACGAACTGGCCGAATGGTGGGCGCACGAACGTGTGCCGCCCGTCAGCCAGCTGGTGCGCCGCCTGCACGACGGCCGCGACAAGGTCACGCGGGCCGTCATCGTCAGCAACGTCGACACGGCGATGCTGGTGATGGGCCTGGACCACGACTTCAGCCTGCGCCGGCTGGAACGTTTTGTCGCGCTGGCGCAGATGGCGCGTGTGACACCGCTGGTGGTGCTGACCAAGGCCGACCTGTGTGTCGACACGGCTGCGTGTGTGGCCCAGGTGCAGGCTCTGCTGCCGCCCGAGGCTTCGGTGGTGGCCGTCAATGCGTTGGCTGCCGACACGCGCGAAGCGCTGGCGCCGTGGCTGCAGCCCGGGCAGACGCTGGTGCTGCTGGGTTCCAGCGGCACCGGCAAGAGCACGCTCACCAACACGCTGATGGCCAGCGACGTGGCCCTCACCGGCGCCAACCGCAGCGGCGACAGCCGCGGCCGCCACACCACCACCGCGCGCAGCCTGCATGCCACGCCGCAGGGCGCCTGCATCATCGACACGCCGGGTCTGCGCACTCTGCGGCTGGACGGTGAAGCCGGTGACCTGGGCGCGGCTTTCAGCGACATCGCGCAACTCGCCGGGCAATGCCGCTTCCGCGACTGTTGCCACCAGGACGAACCGGGCTGCGCGGTGCGCGACCACGTGGCGCCCGAGCGATTGAAAAACTACAACAAGCTGCTGCGCGAAGCGCGCCGCGACACGCTGACTGCACTCGAACGCAAGGTGCAGGTGCAGCAGTGGAAAGCCCGAGGTCGTCTTGGGCGCTTGCGCGCCGAAGCCAAACGTGGATGAGGCCTGAGATGAATCAGCGTCTCCATCTGCCCCGCATGCGTTCCAGGCCTGTGCCTCGACTCAATCCGCCGGATTGGGCCGACCCGTGCCGCCTGGGAGCAATGCGTCGCGCCGCGCCAGCGCCGGGAACAGGCGCGGCCAGGCAGCTGCCACCAGCAACACGCCCACCCCCCCGAGGACCACCGATCCCACCGGGCCCAGCCATGCGGCGGTGGCCCCGGATTCGAACTCACCCAACTGGTTGGAGCCGCCGATGAACAGCGAGTTGACGGCGCTGACACGCCCGCGCATCGCGTCGGGCGTTTCCAGCTGCACCAGCGTCTGGCGGATCACCACACTCACCATGTCGGCCGCGCCAGTGATGGCCAGCGCCGCCATCGACAGCATGAAGTGCGTCGACAGGCCGAACACCAGCGTCGCCAGGCCGAACACGGCCACTGACGACAGCAGCAATGGCCCGGTGCGCCGCCGCACCGGCCAGCGCGTGAGCGCCAGCGACATCAAGAGCGCGCCGATGGCCGGTGCACCCCGCAGCAGACCCAGGCCCACCGGGCCGACAAAGAGGATGTCCTTGGCAAACATCGGCAGCAGGGCGGTCGCGCCACCCAGCAGCACGGCAAACAGGTCCAGCGTGACAGCGCCCAGCACCACCTTGTGCTGCACCACGAAACGCAGGCCGGCCATCACGCTGCGCCAGCTGACGGGTTCGTGTGGCGGCGGTTCGTGCTCGTAGCGGATGGCCAGGCACAAGGCCGACGCGATGGCGAACAGCAGCGCGCAGGTGCCGTAGGTGGCCGTCGGCCCGGCGACGTAGATCAGGCCGCCGATTGCCGGCCCGGCGATCACCGCACCTTGCAAGCCGGCCGAACTGAAGGCCAGTGCGCGTGGCAACTCGGTGGCTGGCACCAGGAGCGGCGTCAGCGCCTGCTGTGCCGGCATCTGCACCGCACGCAGGGCACCCAGCACCACCGACAGCGCCAGCAGCCATTCGCGCGACACCAGGCCTGCGCTGCTGCCCAAGGTCAACACCACCGCCACGGCCACCTGCACCATCAGGCAGCCGGCCAGGATGCGGCCGCGGTGGCGGCGGTCGATCCACTGGCCGGCAGGCAGCGTCAACACCAGCGCCGGAAGAAACTGCATCAGACCCACCAGCCCCAGGTCCCAGGCCGATCCGGTCAGGTCGTACATCTGCCAGCCCAACGCCACCATCAGCATCTGGCCGGCCGCGACCGATGCCAGGCGGGCAAACCACAGGCGCATGAAGCTCTGGTACTGCCACAGCGGACCGGCTCGGCTCATCGATGGGCGGCGTCGGTTCCGGGGGCGCGCCACACCCGTCCGATTGCGGGTTTCCAGATGTTTCTTCCCTGGTAAGCTCTTCGATCCATGTCTTCCAGCGCCCCACCTTTTCGCACCGACGCACCCAGCGCCTTGCCACCCGGCACGCGCCTGGGCGAGTTCGAGTTGCTCAGTCTCTTGGGGGTGGGCGGCTTTGGCATCGTCTATCTGGCCTTCGATCATGCCCTCGAACGCGAAGTGGCCGTCAAGGAATACATGCCGGCGTCGCTGGCCGGCCGCACCGAGACCATGCATGTCTCGCTGCGTTCGCATTCCGACGCCGAGAGCTTTGCGCTGGGCCTGCGCTCGTTTGTCAATGAAGCCAAGCTGCTGGCCCGTTTCGACCATCCTTCGCTGCTGAAAGTGTTCCGCTTCTGGGAAGCCAACGGCACCGCGTACATGGCCATGCCGGTGCTGCGGGGTCGCACGCTGAAGGAAATCCGCGCCGACATGAGCGCCGGGCCCGACGAAGCCTGGATGCGCCGCATGCTGATGCCTTTGCTGGGTGCCATCGAGAAGCTGCACAGCGAAGGGGTCTACCACCGCGACATCGCGCCCGACAACATCCAGATCGAGGCCGATGGCCGCCCGGTGCTGATGGACTTCGGCGCGGCGCGGCGGGTGCTCAGCGACAAGAGCCAGGCGCTGACGGCCATCCTGAAGCCGGCCTATGCACCGATCGAACAGTACGGCGAAGCCGGCTCGGTGAAACAGGGTCCGTGGACCGACCTGTACGCGCTGGGTGCCACGCTGCATTACATGCTGCTGGGTCGTCCGCCGCCGCCGGCCACGGCGCGCACCGTGCACGACGAGGCGTCGTGCCTGACAACCGATCTGCTGCCGGGGTGCAGCGACACCTTCCTGCACACCATCGACTGGATGTTGTGCCCGCGCCCCACCGACCGCCCGCAAAGCGTGGCCGAGTTGCGTCATGTGCTGGAGGGCCATGCGCCGCCGCCGGTGCACCGGCCGGCCGATGGCGCCACCCTGCGATGGGAACGCACCAGCGTGCTGCCGCCGCAGGTGGGCGAAGGCCGCATCGACCTGGATGTGGGTGACCAGGCCACGCAGTTGATTCGGCCCCAGGTGCCGGCCGGGGGTGTGACCGAACACGTCTGGCTCGAACCCGAAGCTGCCTCGGATGTCACCGGCGTGCGCCAGGCACCGGTCGACACCACCACCGTGGTGCGCCGTGGCAGCGAGCCGGCGGTGGACCACCCGGACATCATGGCCGACAGCCAGCCCATGGCCGGCGGCTCGGGCACCAACGCGGCGCTGGCTTCGCAGCCCGTTCGGTCCAGGCTGCCGCTGGCCCTGGGCTTGGTGGCGGCCGCGGCGGTGGTGGCGGCCGTGGTGTTCTGGCCGCAGATCAACCCGCCGGCTGCACCGGAAGCGCTGCTGCCACCTGCCGTGGCGTTGCCAGCGGCATCGGCAGCTTCGGCTGCCATCGCGGCCGAATCGGTTCCGGCACCGCCGGCTGCGGCAGAAGCGGCCAGTGCGGTGGTGGTGGGGGTCGGCACCGCAGTGGACGCTGCCGCTTCGTCTGCAGCGGTGGCGGCATCCCAAGCGGCGGGCGAATCGGCAGTGCAGACCGTGGTGGTTCCGCCACCTGCACCCGCGCGACGGGCAGAAGTGCCAGCCCGGCCGGCCACCTCATCCAACGCGGCGCCAGCGCGCACCAACACGCGCCCCGCCGAAACCCAGCGCCAGCGCGCCGAGACCCCGGCGCCGGTCGCGCCGCCGCCGGCGGCTGTTGTGCCGGTGGGCCCGGGTCCGGATTGCGGCTCGCGCGATGGGGTGCGTTACCTGGTGTGCATGGAACGTGAATGTGGCAGGGCCGACTTCGCCGGCCATCCTTCGTGCCAGCGCTGGAAACAGTGACCTCGCCGCGCTGAAACTTCGCGGCAGCGGCTGCAGCGCTCGCCCAGTGCGTCGCGCAGGTGACACCGAGGTGCGGCAGTGAGGGAAAGGCTGGATGACGCCAGGCGCCGCAGCCGGTACACCCTGGGCACGAAGCTTTCGGAGCCTGCCTTGTCCTTGCCCACCGCTGTCGGCGCCGCCGATGCACAGCCTGTTCAGATCACGTCTGCTGCGGCCGCCACCGCGCGTGGCATCTGGCCATCACGCCTGCCCCGTGAACTGGTGCTGCCCGAAACCTCGCTTTGGTTCAACCTCGAGGTCAGCGCCCGCCGTTACCCCGACAAGGCGGCCTACGTCTTCTGCGGCCAGCCGCTGAGCTTTCGCCAGTTGCACCAGCAGGCCGAAGCGCTGGCCGGCTGGCTGCAGGCGCATGGCGTGGCACAAGGCGACCGCGTGCTGCTGTTCATGCAGAACTGCCCGCAGTTCGTGGTGGCCTTCTATGCGGTGCAGCGCGCCAACGCCGTGGTCGTGCCGGTCAACCCCATGAACCGGGCCGACGAGTTCGGCCACTACATCACCGACCCGCAAGCGCGTGTGGCGCTGACCACCGCCGACCTGGCCGGCACCGTGCACCAGGCCAACCAGCAACTGCCGGCGGCCCTGCGACTGCAGCATGTCGTGGCCACGCGGTTGGCCGATGCGATGCCCCAGACGCTGGACCCGGCCGAATCCCCCTCATCGGCCATGCTGGACTGGTTGCTGGCCGACCCGCCTTTGCCCGCTGGCACCGTGCGCTGGCTGGACGCCATGGCCGCGGGCCACCGGCCTGGCCCGCACACCGCGCAGCCCGACGACATGGCACTCTTGCCCTACACCTCGGGCACCACCGGCCTGCCGAAAGGCTGCGTGCACACGCACCGCACGCTGATGCCCAACATCGTGGGCAGTGCGCTGTGGGGCAATGGCAGCGCCGAGGCGGTGAGCCTGGGCGTGGTGCCGATGTTCCACATCACCGGCATGTTGTACGGCGTGCTGATTCCCATCTACCTGGGCAGCACCGTGGTGCTGATGCCGCGCTGGGACCGCGAACTGGCCGGGCGCCTGATCTCGCGCCACCGCGTGTCGCACTGGACGTGCATCCCGACGATGATCATCGACCTCTTCGGCAGCCCCAACTACAAGGGCTTCGACCTGTCGAGCCTGCGTTACCTGTCGGGTGGGGGCGCTGCCATGCCGCACGCGGTGGCCGAGCGTCTGCAGGCCGAATTTGGCATCAACTTCGCCGAAGGTTACGGCCTGACCGAAACCGCCGCGCCCAGCCACGCCAACCCGCCCGAGCGGGCCAAGCTGCAATGCCTGGGCATACCGCTGTTCGGCGTCGACAGCCGCATCATCGACCCGGCCACGCTGCAGGAACTGCCGGTCGGCGAAACCGGCGAGATCGTGACCCACGGGCCGATGGTCTTCAAAGGCTACTGGGGCCACCCCGAGGCCACACGCGAAGCTTTCATCACCATCGACGGCAAGTCATTTTTCCGCACCGGCGACCTGGGTCGCCGCGACGAAGAAGGCTACTTCTTCATCACCGACCGCCTGAAACGCATGATCAACGCCAGTGGCTTCAAGGTCTGGCCGAGCGAGGTGGAGCTGCTGCTCTTCAAGTGCCCGCTGGTGCAAGAAGCTTGCATCATCGGCGCCCGCGATGCCTACCGCGGCGAAACGGTGAAGGCCGTGATCGTGCTCAGGGCCGAGGCCAAGGCGAGCGCGCAGCCGCAGGACATCATCGACTGGGCACGCGAGCACATGGCGGCCTACAAGGTGCCCAAGCTGGTGGAATTTGTCGACTCGCTGCCCAAGAGCGGTTCGGGAAAGGTCATGTGGCGCCTGCTGCAGGAGCAGGAGCAGGCGAGAGAGCAGGCGCGGGCGCAGGCACCTGCCTGAGCGCCGAGGCACCCGACACCACGCGGTCCAGCGCCAGCTGCAATGCCTTGGCATCGTTGCTCGCGCGGTGCCGCTTCAGGCCCATCTCGGCCAATGCACCACGCCTCTCGCCGTCCAGTTGCGACAGTTGTGTGTCACCGAGCAGGCGGTTCACCGACTCGAGCTTGAACGAAGGGCTCATGCCGGCGGCTTCGAACAGCGCGGCCAGCCAGGCGTAGTCGTGAGCCCAGCCGTCGCAGTAGGCGGTCATGCCGGCCAGGTCGTCGTTGAGCAAGCGTGCCACCTCGAGCGGCGACTTGCCGTGTTGCATCAGCGTCGCGCGGGTGATGCCGTGCACCAGCGCGGCTTTTTCGTCCCAATGCGCCCACTCTTCGGGTGGCCGGATCAACATGCAGCGCGACCGCCCGTCGGGCAGCACGTAGCCCACCTCGATGGGGTAGCTGCGACGACCGAAACCAGAGGCTTCGATGTCGATGACACAGGCTTGGGACATGGGCGGGTACAGCAGTGGTCTGCCATTCTGTGCCTTGCCAGCTGCGCCGGTCACCTGAGAACCCCCACATTTGCCGCTTATGTCATGGAGCGGGTCGGCGTGGCAGCAAGCGGCGGCGCCTGCCGGCGCCGCCGCTGGGCCATCACGCCAGGTCGAAGCGGTCCAGGTTCATGACCTTGTTCCAGGCGGCCACGAAGTCGTGCACGAAGGCGGCTTCGCCATCGGCGCTGGCGTAGACCTCGGCCAGCGCACGCAGCTGCGAGTTCGAGCCGAAGACCAGGTCGACCACGGTGCCCGTCCACTTCAGTTCACCGGTCTTGCGGTCGCGGCCTTCCAGCACCCCGGCGCTCGTGGCCGACTTCTGCCACGCCGTGTTCATGTCCAGCAGGTTCACGAAGAAGTCGTTGGTGAGCGTTTCTGCGCGCTGCGTGAACACACCCAGTGGCGAGTGGCCGCTGTTGGCGTTCAGGACCCGAAGGCCGCCGACGAGCACGGTCATTTCGGGCGCCGTGAGCGTCAGCAGCTGGGCCTTGTCGACCAGCAGTTCGGCAGCCGCGCCGGCCAGGTCCTGGCGCACGTGGTTGCGGAAGCCGTCGGCCACCGGTTCCAGCACGGCAAAAGAAGCCACGTCGGTCTGGGCTTGTGATGCATCGGTGCGGCCTGGCGCAAAGGGCACCTTCACGTCGTGGCCGGCCTTCTTCGCGGCGGCTTCGACGGCGGCGCAGCCGCCCAGCACGATCAGGTCGGCCAGCGACACCTGCTTGCCACCGGTGGCCGTGGCGTTGAAGCCCTGCTGGATGTTTTCCAGTTGCCGCAGCACCGCCGCCAGTTCGGTCGGCTGGTTGACGGCCCAGTCCTTCTGCGGTGCCAGGCGGATGCGGGCACCGTTGGCACCACCGCGCTTGTCGCTGCCGCGGAAGGTGGCCGCCGAGGCCCAGGCTGTGTTCACCAGCTGCGCAATCGACAGGCCCGAGCCGAGCAGATGGCCCTTCAGCGTGGCAACGTCGTGCTCGTCGATCAAGACATGGTCGACCGCAGGCACCGGGTCTTGCCAGATCAGCGCTTCCTTGGGCACCAGCGGCCCCAGGTAGCGGCTCAGCGGCCCCATGTCGCGGTGCGTGAGCTTGTACCAGGCGCGCGCAAAGGCGTCGGCAAAGGCCGCCGGGTCCTGCATGAAGCGGCGCGAGATCTTTTCGTAGACCGGGTCCATGCGCATCGCCATGTCGGCGGTGGACATCATCGGCGCGTGGCGTTTGTTCGGGTCGTGTGCGTCGGGCACGGTGCCGGCACCGGCATCGCCCTTGGGCTTCCACTGGTGGGCGCCGGCAGGGCTTTTGGTCAGCTCCCATTCGTAGCCAAACAGGGTTTCGAAGTAGCCGTTGTCCCATTGGATGGGGTTCGGCGTCCAGGCGCCTTCCAGGCCGCTGGTGATGGTGTGCACACCCTTGCCGGTGCCGAAGCTGTTCTTCCAGCCCAGGCCCTGTTCTTCGATGGAAGCAGCTTCGGGTTCGGGCCCCACGTACTGGCCCGGGTCGGCCGCGCCGTGGGTCTTGCCGAAGGTGTGGCCACCGGCGGTCAGCGCCACGGTTTCTTCGTCGTCCATGGCCATGCGGGCAAACGTCTCGCGGATGTCACGTGCCGAGCCCAGCGGGTCGGGGTTGCCGTTCGGTCCTTCGGGGTTCACGTAGATCAGGCCCATCTGCACGGCGGCCAGCGGGTTGTCGAGTTCGCGGTCGCCGCGATAGCGTTCATCGGCCAGCCATTTGCCTTCGGGGCCCCAATAGATGTCCTCTTCGGGCTCCCAGATGTCGGGGCGGCCGCCGGCAAAACCGAAGGTCTTGAAGCCCATCGACTCCAGTGCCACGTTGCCGGCCAGCACCATCAGGTCGGCCCAGGAAATCTGGCGGCCGTACTTCTGCTTGATGGGCCACAGCAGGCGCCGCGCCTTGTCCAGGTTGCCGTTGTCGGGCCAGCTGTTCAGCGGTGCAAAACGTTGCGCACCCGCACCTGCACCACCACGGCCGTCGGCGATGCGGTAGGTGCCGGCGCTGTGCCAGGCCATGCGGATGAAAAAGGGGCCGTAGTGGCCGTAGTCGGCGGGCCACCAGTCCTGCGAGTCCGTCATCAGGGCGTGCAGGTCCTTGACGACCGCGTGCAGGTCCAGGCTCTTGAAGGCTTCGGCGTAGTCGAAGCCCGGGCCCATGGGGTCGGACTTCTCGGAATGCTGGTGCAGCATCTTCAGGTTCAACTGATCGGGCCACCACGCGGCATTGGCCGGTGCACCTGCCACGGCGTTCTTGCGCGTGCCGTCTGCAAAGGGGCATTTGGCTTGTTCTGACATCGTCATCTCCTGGGTCTGTGGTCGAAACGAACCCCACTCTAGGGACGGCGCTGCAGACGATCAAACCAATTCCCTTCATCGCCGCCATAGTCCTTGGCGAGTAAGGGATCGGGCGACTCAACGGCGGCGGGCGACCAGTCCGATGAGCGCCGAGCGCCCGTGGTGGCCACTGCCTTCGGACACCTCCGCCTCGTATTCGCGCAGCACGGTCACGTCCATCGAGGCAAAGGCCTCTTGCAACATCGCCTGCGTGTACAGGTGCGAGGCATGCGGTGGTCCACCGGTGCGGTAGTCCAGTTGCTTGGGTGTGTAACCCTGCAGCACCAGCACGCCGCCCGGCTTCAGGCAGTCGGCGATGTGCGCAAAAAGCCGCGTGCGCAGCGCGGGGTCGGCAAACTGCACGAAGATGGCGGCCACGCCGTCGTAGTGCGCACGGGGCCAGGCAAAACCGTCGCAGTCGGCGACCGAGAAGTTGACCGCCACGCCCTGGCTGGCAGCCAGCTTTCGTGCCTTGGCCACGCCGACATCGGCAATGTCGAAGGCGTCGACCAGCAGGCCCTGGCGGGCCAGCCAGACGCTGTTGCGGCCTTCGCCGTCGGCCACGCTCAAGATGTGGTGCCCCGCCTGCCAGTGGTGGGCCTGTTCGCGCAACCACGCATTGGGCTCGACGCCGAAGAGGTAGTCGTCCTGTGCAAAGCGTCGGTTCCAGGTGCCGGCCGGGTCGTCGAAGGGTGCCGTGTTGGGTGGGCTCACGGTGGGGTCCTGACAAGGGAAGTGTGGGCCACGCCTGGTGGCGCAGGGGTCCGATCATGCCCCCCAGCCGCATGGGTGGCGGTGGGAACGTGACCTTCGAAGGCTTGTGACAGGAAGGCCTGCAGCTGTGTCGTGTGCGATGGCAGGCACTCGCGCAGGTCGTGGTCGCCGCTCAGTGGCAGCAGTTGCGTCTGCGGCGAAGCCGTTTGCAGGCGCACGGCGTCGTCGAAGGGCACCGTGGTGTCGTGCAGGCCGTGCACCAGCAGCACCGGGCACTGCACCTGGGCAATCGTGTGCAAAGGTGCAATGGCCCCAAAGCGGGTGCCGATCACCTTCTGCACATGGCGCAGCACGTACCAGCCGAACACCGGGTAGGGCACGTGCCTGTCGGCCATGAAACGGCGCATCACCTCTTGCGGATGGGCAAAGGAAGAGATGCTGACGACGGCCCGCACGTCGCGATGCTGCGCCGCGTGCAGCAGACAGGCAGCGGCACCCACCGAGTGCCCGAGCAGCGCCACCCGATCGGCTGCGATGCCAGGCTGCTGCCGCAACCACGCCAGGCCGGCTCCGATGTCCTGCGCAAAACGCGGCATCGAGGTGAAGGGCTCGCCGTCGCTGTGGCCGTGGCATCGGGCGTCGATGAGCAACACGGCAAAACCTGCGGCATGCAGCGGCTGCACCAGTGGCGCCATCATCGCGGCGTTGCCGCCCCAGCCGTGCATGAGCAGCACCGCGGGCACCGGCAGGGTGGCCGCCGACAACGCCTTGCCCGTGGGCATCACCAGCCAGGCCATCAGGCTCTTGCCCCCGGGGCCTGGCATCACGAAATCACGCACCAGGCCCGCCGGCACGCGCAGGTCGGCCGCGCACAGCGTGTGGTGCACCCGAGGCGCTCGCAGCCCATGCAGGATGGCCCGGTGGGCCAGCGCACGTGTGCCCAACAAGCCCGCGGCGGCGGCCATGGCCACGGCCGCCACGGTCAGCATCACGGGCTAGATGGGGACGGCCGCGAGCGCATCGCCAACACGGGCCAGGCCAACACCGCCGCTGCCGCACCAAAGCCGGCGGACAGGGCCAGCAGATTGGCCCAGTCGACCCAATAGGCCATCTCGGACAGCGACGACCTTGTCCAGGCGGGAACGAGCAGCACCGACACGACGGTGACCAGCACACCCACGGCCAGCGCCAAGGGCAGGCCGTTTCGCCAATGGCTGCCGGGCCGTCGCCAGGCGGCCACCACCAAGGTGAGCCACAACAGCGACGCAACCAGCAGCAGCGGCCAAAGCCCGATCGCGATTTCCCACACGATGTTCAACACGAGCCAGATTTCGTACATGGTTTGTCTCCTCGGGTCGTGGTTATCAGACGCGGCCCTTGAGCACCGCCATGTAGGCGGGTTTGAGCATGCGGTACTTCATGAGCCAGGCGAAGTAGCTGTCCTGCAGCGGTTCGATCATTGGCAGTGACGGTGTCAGTCGCCCGTCGTAGTCGAACTCGATCAGCATCGCCGAGCCTTCGCGGGTGATCAGCGGGCACGAGGTGTAGCCGTCGAAGGTGGCGTCGGCCGTGCGACCGGCAATCACCTGCGACAGATTGTGGGCCACCAGCGGCGCGCTCTTTTTCACCGTGGCCGCAGTCTTGCCCCGTGGCGTGCCGTTGATGTCGCCGATGCCAAAGACGTTGGCAAAGCGCCGGTGCTGCAACGTGCCCTTGTCCACTTCCAGCCAGCCGCCGGCGGCAAAGGGGCCTTCCTTCCAGGCCAGGTCGCTGTTCTTCACCACATCGGGTGCTCGCATCGGCGGCACGACGTGGATGAAGTCGTAGTCCAGTTGTTCCCGCTCGCCTTCGGGCGACAAGAAGGTGGCGCGGCGGGCGGCGATGTCAATGGCGGCGAGCCGGCGCGAGTACTCGACGTCGATGCCCAGCACCTTCCAGCGTTCGAGCACGTTGTCGTTGACCACCTTGACGCCAAACACATTGCCCAGCGCCGACTGGAATCTGATCTTCGACGCGCCCAACGTGCCGGCCTGGTGCAGGCGGTCGCGCAGCATGAAGCTCATCTTCAGCGGCGCACCGGCGCACTTCAGCGGCGTCGCCGGCAAGGTCATCAGCGCCTGCCCACCTTTGGCGGTGAAGGCCTGCATCGCGGTCCAGGTGGCCTGTGCGGCCTGCGGGCTGGGGTAGACACTGGCCAGGCCGTTCTGGCCGATGGCCGCCACGTCCATGCCTTCGATCTGCGCGAAGTCCATGTGCACACCGGTGGCCACCACCAGGAAGTCGTAGCGGATGCGCCGACCGCCAGCCGTGACCACCGTGTTGGCCGCCGGTTCAAAGCCGGCGACCATGTCCTTCACCCATTCGACACCGGCGGGCTGGAAGTCGGCGTTGCGGTCGCGCACTTTCTCGATGGGCCAGACACCGGTGGCCACCAGCGTGTAGCCCGGCTGGTAGTTGTGCTCTTCCTTGCCGTCGACCACGGTGATCTTTGCGCCGTCGAGCAATTGCGACAAGCGATTGGCCACCGCGATGCCGCCCAGGCCACTGCCCGCGATCACGATGTGCGCGCGGGTCTTGATGGCGGCTCGTGCGGGCAAGGCCGCGCTTGCGGCAGCGGCCAGCACCGGCGCCGTGGCCAGTGCTTGCAGCCAGCGCCGCCGTGCTGGGTTGGCTTGAGGGGAAGCAGGGTCTCGTTCCATGGTTCTGTCTCCTATGTGGGTGCTTGTGCGGCGGGGCCGTGCAGATGCGATGCCCACGGTGGCCGGGCAGCCGCGATGAGGTGGCCTGGGCAGGTGTTGGCTGGGTCGCAGTCGAGTCGGCTTTGATACCTTAATGGGTATATAAATGAGTGTAGACTTATATTTGATCCGGCGCCAGCGTCTTGCATGCCAGGGCGCAGCCCGATCGACGCCGCGACCGTCTCCGATGAAAGGCCTGACAACATGCTTCACGTGCACCCACTCGCCGAGCACTCGGCCCCATGCCAAGCCCCGCCACGTCGGTGGCTGCTGTGGGCACTGGCTGGCAGCGCCCTGGGCGTCGCAGGGTGCAGCCCAGCGGGTGCATCGTCGGATGCGGTGAGCCTGGACTTCGCAAGAACTGAACACGAGAGTGGCCGGGCCGTGCTGATCGACATCCGCGAGCCCGAGGAACACGCCACTGGAGTGGCCCAGGGCGCCCGCCTGCTGCCGATGCGGCAGATCGGCAGGCGGCTGTCCGAACTGCCCACCGATGCGGCCCAGCCGGTGCTGCTGATCTGCAACACCCAGAACCGCTCGAGCGCCACGCTGCGGGCGCTGCGTGAACGCGGCTACGGCCATGTGCGCTACGTTCAGGGCGGCATGAGCGAATGGGCCCGCCGCGGCTGGCCGATGGTCAAGCCGGTCGTCGGGTCGGCCACCTGAGGCAAGGCCAGGCGCGACTGCCACGGTGCAGCCGGGCGGCACCGCGTGCATCACGGCCAGAGCGGCAACTGGCCGCTCGCGAGTTCAGGCCTTTGCCGTGCCTGCGGCTTCGTCGAAGGCCTTGATGGCACTGGCGGCGTACATCAGCGAAGGGCCGCCGCCCATGTAAACCGCGACACCGAGTGTTTCGTCCACTTCCTGGCGGCTGGCACCCAGCTTCACCAGGGCCTGCGTGTGAAAGCCGATGCACGGGTCGCATCGCACCGCGACGCTGAGCGCCAGCGCGATCAGTTCCTTGGTTTTTTTGTCCAGCGCACCGGCGGCGGTGGCGGCCCGGCCCAATTCGCCGAAGGCCTTCATCACGTCGGGCGCGCTGGTACGCAGGCTGGCCAGTTCGGTGGAAACGGACTGCGTCAATTCGCGGTAGCTGTGGGGTGTGGTCTGCATCGACGTCACGGGTTCAAGGACGGTTGACACGGCTGCGTGCGGCTGCCGCGTCAGACGCAGCAGCCCGCTTGCCGTCTTCGCGCATGTGCTGGATGAAATAGCGCATGAAGAAGACCCCCATGCCGAGCATGAACACCAGAACGGCCAAGCTCATGAGGCCGACATCCGATGTGAACAGGTCCTTGAGTGCGTGCATGTTTTTCTCCTGGCACCAATGTCCGGATATTGGGCGCGCAGTCCGGGCGCTCGTGATTGACTTGCGTCAAGTTCGAATGGCCAGCGACGGCAAGATGGGATGCCGGACTGCCCTAGCGACGCCCATGTCCAACGCGACGTGCTCGTCCACGATGGGTGATAGGTAGGCAGCGCTGCCCCACTCGGGTACCCACCGGCGCAGGTACAGACCTTGTGGGTCGTGGTCGTTTGCCTGCTTGGTCGGTGAACAGATGCGCAGTGCGTTGATGCCGGTGGTGCCCGACTGCATCTGGCTCCAGTGGATGCCGGGCTCGAAGTCCAGGAAACGCCATGCCAGGAAGGAGCCCGGCTTGCGCCAGTGCAGCCACAGCTGGTAGGTCGCAAAGCTGACCAGCATGGCGCGCATGCGGAAGTTCAGCCAGCCGGTGGCGCGCAGTTGGCGCATGCAGGCGTCCACCATCGGGAAGCCCGTTCGGCCTTCGCACCGAGTCTCTGCATGAAGTGACAATGCCAACGCAGGCGGCCGGCCCAGCCGCGGTGGTGTTTCAGGCGTCTCACGGCGCCGACGTGGGCATGCCCCGCGACACACGCGACCACCACTGCGAAAAGGCGTCGCAGCGCCGGTCGACGGGCGGGAACAGCGTGGGCGCGACCCTGCATTCGGCCCAGGGCAAGAGCAGGGCGCCCAGGTGGGGCTCGGCCACGGTGTGCACACGTCGCGCGCCGCGCAGGGCCGTGCCGATGGACGTCGCGTCGCCTCGCCAGCAGATGGGTGCCAGCTCGGCCATGCGGCTGCCGACAAAGTGCCAGCGGCGTGCCGACCAGGGCCACTGGCGGTGGAAGTCCGCGACGAAGACGCCGACGCACAGCACATCGGCCGGCAGGTTCGCGGGCATAGCGCCCAGATTCCAAGGGTGCACGAGCCAGACATCGCGGCCGGCCACGTCGACAGGGCAGGGCGCTCGCAGCGACAGACCCTGCGGTGCTTCACCCAGCAGTGCAGGTTCTTCCACCGCCATCGCCACGTGCCGCTCAGCCGATCCGGATCTGGCCACGGCCTGCGCGTCGCGGGCGATGTGGTCCAGCGCTTCGTAGGACGTGTCGATGACCGTTCCAGGGCTGTGCCAGGCCGCCGGTGCGTAACGCGCCACGTTGTCGGCGTTGAAGAGATAGGGTTTGTGGCTGCCGGTGCCGGCCACCCACTGCCAGCTCAAGTGATTGCTGGCCAGGTCACCGTCGAGCAGGTGACCGTAGAGCCAGTCGGCGCCGGCCCGCCAATGCACCTTGCGCAGATGCACCACGTAGCTGGCCAACCACATGCGGGCGTGGTTGTGCAGCATGCCGGTGGCGTAGAGCGTGCGCACCGCTTCGTCCACCACCGGCACGCCGGTGGCGGCCTGGCGGATGTCCGCCGGCATCTCGTTTGCGTAGGCTTCGTCAGGCAGCGGGCCCACGTGCAACGACTGCAGGATGCCCTGGCCCTGGTGGGCCCAGACATGGCGGAAATACTCGCGCCAAGCCAGTTCGAAAACGAACTTGTGCTGCGCGCCCAGGGCGTGTCCGGCTGCCACAGCGGCGTGCACCTGGGGCAGCGTGACGAAGCCGTGGGTGATGTAGGGCGACAGGCCGCTGACCGCACCTTCGATGGCATTGCGTGTGCGGGCATACGCGGCCGGCTGCACCGCCGCGATGCGTTCGTGCGCGGCCGCCAGCGTGGGCGCAAAGGCCTCAGACATCGAGCCGGACCTGATGTTTCAAAGGCAGCGCCTGGGCGACGTCGGCTTGCACGGCCCCGACCTCACCGCGCCGGATCGCCGCGGCGCGTTCACCGATGGCCTGCTTTTGCGGGCTGCTCAGGCGGGCCACGTTTTTCACCTGCAGCGCCATGCGCGGGTTGCCCGCCAGCCGGCTTTCGTGTTGCACCAGGAAGTCCCAGTACAGCGTCGTGAAGGGGCAGGCGGTGTCTCCCGTGCGCTGTGCGGGGTCGTAGCGGCAGCCCTTGCAGTACGGGCTCATGCGCTGGATGTATTTGCCGGTGGCCACGTAAGGCTTGCTGGCCATCAGGCCGCCGTCGGCGTACTGGCTCATGCCCAGGGTGTTGGGCAGTTCCACCCATTCGACGGCGTCGACGTAGACCGCCAGGTACCAGGCGTGCACCTGCTGCGGTCGCACGCCGAACATCAGCGCAAAGAGGCCCGTGACCATCAGGCGCTGGATGTGGTGTGCGTAGCCGTGCTGCAGCGTCTGCGTGATGGCATCGTGCAGGCAAGCCATGTCGGTGCGGCCGGTCCAATACCAGGCGGGCAGGTCTTCCTGCGCTTGCAGCACGTTCAGGTCGGCATAACCCGGCATCTGTGTCCAGTAGATGCCCCGCACGTACTCGCGCCAGCCCAGGATCTGCCGCACAAACCCTTCCACGCTGGCCAGCGGCGCGGCGCCTGCGCGGAAGGAGGCCACGGCGGCGTCCACCACCTCGCGCGGGTGCAGCAGCTTCAGGTTCAGCGCCGCCGCCAGGTGGGCGTGGAACAGCCACGGTTCGCCGGGCCACATGGCGTCCTGGTGACGGCCGAAGTGGGGCAAGCGGTCAGTGATGAAGCGGTGCAGCGCAGTCAGCGCCTGTTCACGGGTCACCGGCCAGGCGAAGCCATTCACCTGGCCTGGGTGGCCGGCAAATCGGGCCTCGACAAGCGCCATCACGTCTCGCGTGACCGCATCGGGCTCGAACATCACACGCGGCGGAACCGGGCCCGGGCCGGTGGCGCCGAAGGCTTCGCGGTTGTCGGCGTCGAAGTTCCACCGGCCGCCTTCAGGTTGATCGGTCGCTGCCTGCTGCATCAGCACGCGGTGGCGTTTGCGCATCTCACGGTAGAAGTGCTCCATGCGCAGCGACTTGCGGCCCTTCGCGTGGGCTGCGAACTCGCGCACGGTGCAGTAGAAGTGGCGGTCTTCGCGCACGTCCAGCGGCAGCCCCTGGGCCTGGGCCACGCCCTGGATGGCCTGCAGCACACGCCAGTCGCCGGGTGCCGTCAACACCAGGCCGGCCGGGCGCAAACGTTTGACGTCGGCCAGCAATTGGGCCTGCAGGCTGCCCTGGTTGGCAGGGTCGTCGAGTCGTGTGTGGTGCAAGGGCCGACCGGCCGCCTGCAGGGCCAGGGCGAAGTGACGCATGGCGGCCAGGAACATCACCGTGCGGGTCTTGCTGGACCACACATGGGTCGACTCGTCGGCAACCTCGGCCATCCACACCGCGTCCTGTGTGGCGTCGAAGCCGTCGAAAGCCGCTGCGTCCAGGTCGAGCTGGTCGCCCAGCACGATGACCAGGTGGCGCAAGTCAGCCACCGGCCGGCCTGGCGCGCCGGCAGGCGTCGGAACAGAACTTGACTTCGTCCCAGCTGCGGGCCCAGCGGCGGCGCCAGCTCATGGGCCGGCCGCAGGCCAGGCAGGGCTTGCTGGGCAGGGCGGCTTTGTTGCCGCGAAAGGTGGGCGCTGTGGGTGACATCGGCGGCGCAACGTGAGTGACAGCCAGCGGTGGGTGGGTTGCTATCGATCTTACCCGCAGGCGATTCAATGCTGCGTCGAGATCGAGTGATGACCAAAGAGTCCCGCATAATGCGAGTCAAATACGAGTCATGACGTAACACCGATGCACCGCACACCGCCTGCGCCGCGCCCCAAGCCCAAGCCCTCAGGTGCCACGAAGGCACCCGTGCAGCCGCTGCCTGCGGCCACATTGCACCGCAGTGGCGCCGTCGCCCGCATGCTGCGCATGCCCGTGGCCACCTTGCGGGTTTGGGAACGCCGGTATGCGCTGACGAACACGGCGCAGTCTCCCAGCGGCCAGCGCCTGTATTCGGCCGACGATGTGCAACGACTGACACTCCTGAAGCAACTGACCGACCTGGGCCACGCCATCGGCAGCCTGGCCGCGCTGAACCTGGTCCAGTTGCGGGGCGTGGCAAGGACCCACGCGCAGGCCCTGGCTGCCACGCAGGCTGGGCGACGGGTGAGCCCGGCCACACCTGCGGGGACCGTGGCAAACGCGTCAGGGGCGCATCTGGTGGCCGCACCCGTGGCTGGCGCCTTGCGACTGGTGGTGGTGGGCACGGCCCTGGCTGCGCGCCTGCACAGGCCGGCGTTGCTGCGCCAGCTGGGTCTGCCGCTGGAACTGGTGGGGCCCTTCGACTCCCTGGCGCAAGCGGCTGCTGCCATGGCGGCTCGACCCCGGGGCCCAAGGGCCGACGCCTGGTTGCTGCACGAACCCCAACTTCACCCGGACTGGCTGACCACCTTCGACGCCGCGATGTCTTCTCGGGGCCGGCTTGCTTCGCGGCCGTCTATCGCGATTGTCTTCGGCATGGCTGCCGACCGGGTGTGCGAGGTCCTGGCGGCGAGACAAGTGACGCTGCTGCGCGAGCCTCAGCCCGACGTGGCCTTGGCGCAGTGGTTGCGCCAGTGGATGGAGACCGCGGCGTTTCGGCAGGCGCGGCAGACCCGGTTGAATGGCCCAAGCCGCAAAGGCACCGAACACGGCCCATCCCGCCGTCTGCCGCCACGCCGCTGGGACGACTCCGCACTGACCGACTTTGCGGCCTTGTCCACCAGCGTGGCCTGCGAATGCCCACGGCATCTGGCTGAGCTGTTGATGCAACTGTCCAGCTTCGAAAGCTACAGCGCGCTGTGCCAGCAACGCAACCCTGCCGACGCAGAACTGCATGCCCACCTGGGCAGGGTGGCGGGGGATGCCCGCGCCGCCTTCGAGGCGGCACTCGAGCACGTGGCTTTGCACGAAGGGCTGCTTTTGCCCGCCTCACACGGCTGAACTCGCTTGCCGGTCGATGCACCTGGGGCGCAATCGCCCCAGGTGGCAAGGCCAGCTAGGCCTTGCTGACGTTCTTCACGATGGCCTTGATGTCGCCCACGGCGCGCTGCGCCTGGCCATGCACCTGCAGGCTGATGCCCCGGTGCTGCAGCCGACGGCTGCTGAACATCCAGCCGATGGCTTCCTGGATCTTGCCCGCAGCGTCTTTCAGCATGCCCTGGAGCTGGTCCTTGTTCATGGATTCACCTCGAGTTGGATGGTGTCGGTCAGACTTTGCGCGGCCATGCCTCGGGCATCAATCGCCCGAATAGGGTGAGCCGTAGAACTTGTGCACACCGCTGGCCCAGGTTTTGTCGGACATCGAGGGCCACTGGTCCTTGTCGAAGCCCGGTGCGTCCTTCAGCGAGGCCTTGGGCACGTTCAGCGTGAAGCGCTTGTTCGCCGTGTCCAGCGAGAGGGCGGCCCAGGGCACCGCGAAGAGCTTGTCACCCATGCCGAACACACCACCGAAAGACAGCACGGCGTAGGCGACCTTGCCGCTGCTCATGTCGATCATGAATTCCTTGATGTCGCCCAGGTCTTCGCCGTCCTTGTTGTAGACGTCGTTGCCCAGCAGGGTGTCGGCACCCATCAGCGAAGGGCCGGGTCCCGAGTCCTTGTTGGCGTACATGCCGAAGTTGTCGCGAGTGACGTAGTTGGTTTGCATGGTCGTTCCTTTGATGCGAAGGAGGGGGGGCGGAACCGCTGCCCGGCGTGTCGCGGAAGGCACGTCTGGCTTCAGGTACCGGTGACTGGGCTGGGGGTTGACAGGCCCCGCGAGCACAAGACCGACCTTAGGTGTGCGCGGGTCTGCCGTCCGTGCGCGAGCGAACCCAAGGCACTCCCACACGAACCGGCCGCAGGGCGGCCGCGTGTGGCCGAGTGCCCCACCGCACATACGCCGATGTCCCGTGGTGCCAAGCTGGGTCCTCCTGTCTTTTGTCGGAGGTTCCCTTCATGAACCCAACGCCTGTTCCAGGTGCCCTTGCCTCCCGCAGCTTGATCCACGCCTTGCGGTCCTGGCTGCAGTCGCAACTGGACGAACCGGGGCAGGAGCCGCAAGACGGCAGCACGACCCTTGCAGGGCCGTCTGCCCACTGTTATGGGCCGGTTCGTGTGCTGCTTGTCGACGACAACCCGGCCAACCTGATGTTGATGTCGGCTTTGCTCGAGTCGCGGGGGCTTGTGCCCACCTTGGCTGCCGACGGTGCCGAAGCCGTGGCCCTGGCCTGCGAACTGCCCTTCGACCTGGTCTTGATGGATCTGCAGATGCCGATCCTCGACGGGCTGGGGGCGACAGCAGCGATCAGGCGCTTCGAGGCCGCTCAGGCGCGGTTGGCAACGCCTGTGCTGGCCTTTTCCAGTGCCTGCCCGGGTGCCAGGGTGCTCGAGAGACACGGTCTGAACGGCAGCCTGGCCAAGCCCTGCGACGACCAGGAACTGGAAGACTGCCTGGTGCAGTGGTGCCCCAGGTACCGGCCCTCGCCGGTCAACGGCATGGCGCACTGGGAAGCCGCGGCTGGCGCTTCCGGCACGAGCGGCGCGTCGCTGCGCTGATCGGCTCGAAACCCAGCAGCGCCCACGGCCCCACCCTTGAACCGGGGACGGAGCGTCAACGTCATCCCACACCGGTACCTGCTCAGATGAAGACCAGTGGCTTCCTCTTTTCCGCGTTCATCGGCGCCGTTGCCAGCGCGCGGTCGATGACACCGATGGCCACCCTTGCCGCAGCGCAGTTCATGGGCCGTCGCACGCCGGGCCAGTTGGTGCTGCTCGGTCGCCCGCTGGTCGGCCTGGGCGCGATGGCCATGGTGCGCATCGGTCAGGCCCGCAGCGGCCTGATCGAAGACACACGGGTTCTTGCCGCTGGCGTGGCCGTCGTGGCCCTGGCGACGAGACCCCGGCGCCCTTGACGCCAGAGGCCGGCACACCCGGCCCTTTCAGTCGCCCAGCAGTTCCCCGATGGGTTTCAGTTCCTCCACGCGGTCGCAGATCGACTTCACCATCATCAGGATGGGAATGCCCAGCAACAGGCCCCAGATGCCCCACAACCAGCCCCAGGCCATCACGCCGACGAACACCACCACCGGGCTCATCTTGGCTGCGCGACTGGTCAACCATGGCGCCAGCACATAACCTGCAATGATGTGGATGACCAGGCCGGCCGCGGCCACGAGCACCATGCCCTGGACCGTGCCGAACTGCAGAAATGCCACCAGCACCGAAGCCGCCGTCACGGCGATCGGCCCGATGTAGGGCACCAGGTTGAGCACACCCGCACCGATGCCCCACACGGCCGCGTTGTCCAGGCCGATCCACAAGAAGGCCAACCAGGTGGCGATGCCCACGAGCAGGCTGATGCCCAGTTGCACCAGCAGGTAGCCCTGGATCTGGTCGCTGATTTCGTCCATGGCCTGGACCGTGAGCTTGCGCTTGCTGAGCCGGCCCCCGGCGATGCGCACGATCTTGCGCCGGAAGGTGTCGCCCGATGCCAACAGGAAGACGGTGATGAAAAGGACGACCGTGAACTGCCCGGCGAGCGTGACCAGCCCCATCGTGCCGCTCCAGAGGTACTCCTTCAGGTCCAGCCCGGGCCGCTCCAGCCGCACGACCGGCACGCCGTCGCGGATGCGTGGTGTTTTGTCGGCCTCCTTGGAGGCGGCCTCGAGGTGGGCCGCGGCCTCTTGTACCTGGGAGATGGGCGTCGACGTCTTTCCCGACCGCTGCACCGCGCTGCGCAGCTTCTTGGCTGCGGCGGGCAGCGCCTCGACCAGTTCGACGGCGTCATCGGCCAGGTAGTACGCGCTGGCCGCCATGCCCCCGACGATGCCAAACATCACCAGGACGGCGGCAAACAGCCGCGGCAGACGGCGCCGCGCCATCACGTCGACCAACGGTGTCAGCGCGTAGCTGAGAACCAGCCCCAACATCAGCGGAATCAGCACGGCACTGGCCCAGCGCAGCATGAAGACGGTGGCCAGAACGGCCAGCACCGCCAGCGAGAGGCTGCGCACGTTCACCGCCATCGGCACGGTGGTTTCGGGCGGGTCCTGCACCGGCGGGCTGGCCGGGGCGACGGGGTCAACGGCCGCAGCGGCGGGCGAACTCATCGTTTCGGCGGTTCGGGACGCGTCAGGTTCTTGCATCAAGGCACTCCGGCGTCATCACCCGCCGAACAGTCGGCACGCCATTGTCGCCCGCGCTTCGATTGCTGACGGCGTGCAGGCGCCGACCCCGGCTTGTCAATGTGAAATGGATGCGTCTGCATCCGTGGCATAGGATTCGAGCATGTGGAGCGCGCGCGAGGTCCAGAGCGATGACAGGCAACCGACCCTTGCTGCGGCGTCGGTGTTCGACACCTCGTACGCCGCACCCGGGGCCGCATCATGAACAGCGTCCCGCCACCGGAGACCCCAGTCGCCACCGAAGCTGGCGCTGCACCCGCTGCGGTGACGTTCGCCGAAGCCTTCCGCTTCTGGCTCAAGCTTGGCTTCATCAGCTTCGGTGGCCCTGCTGGCCAGATTGCGATCATGCACACCGAGCTCGTCCAGCGCCGGCGCTGGATCAGCGAGCAGCGCTTCCTGCATGCGCTCAACTACTGCATGCTGCTGCCCGGGCCAGAAGCCCAGCAGCTCGCCACCTACATCGGCTGGCTGATGCACCGCACCTGGGGCGGCATCGTCGCCGGTGCGCTGTTCGTGCTGCCTTCTCTGTTCATCCTGATCGCGCTCAGCTGGGTCTATCTTCGCTTCGGTGACGTGCCGATGGTGGCCGGCGTCTTCTTCGGGCTGAAGCCCGCCGTGACGGCGCTTGTGCTTCATGCGGCCCACCGCATCGGCACGCGGGCACTGAAGAACCGCTGGATGTGGGGCATCGCGGCGGCATCCTTCGTTGCCATCTTCGCTCTGGACACGCCGTTTCCGGCGATCGTGCTGGCGGCCGCACTGATCGGACACTTCGGTGCGCGCCGTTGGCCGCAGGTGTTTGCGCTCGGCGGCGGGCACGGCAGTGCCAAGGCCAGCTACGGCCCGGCACTGATCGATGACCTCACGCCGACACCTCCGCATGCGAGGTTCTCGCGCAGCCACCTGGCCAAGGTGGTGGCTGCCGGCCTCGTCCTGTGGCTGCTGGCTTTTGCTGCGCTGGTTGCGACGAGCGGCCTGCAGGGCACGCTCACCCAGATGGGCTGGTTCTTCACCAAGGCCGCGTTGCTCACCTTCGGCGGCGCCTATGCGGTGCTGCCCTATGTGTACCAGGGCGCGGTGGAAAGCCACCAGTGGCTCAGCGGCCCGCAGATGATCGACGGCCTGGCCTTGGGCGAGACCACGCCAGGGCCGCTGATCATGGTGGTGGCCTTCGTCGGTTTTGTCGGCGGCTGGTTGAAGCAGGTGCTGGGGCCCGACGCGCTGTTCCTGGGCGGTGCGCTGGCCGCCACCGTGGTCACCTTCTTCACCTTCCTGCCGTCGTTTGTGTTCATCCTGGCGGGTGGGCCGCTGGTCGAGGGCACGCACGGCAAGTTGGGTTTCACGGCGCCCCTGTCGGCCATCACGGCGGCGGTGGTCGGGGTGATCCTGAACCTGGCGATGTTCTTCGCGTACCACGTGTTTTGGCCGCAAGGCTTCGGCGGGCGCTTCGACGTGATGTCGGCCGTGATCTGCGTGGCGGCGGCTGTGGCGCTGTTCCGATTCAAGGTGGGCGTCATGCCCTTGCTCCTGGCCTGCGCGGCCGTCGGGCTGGCGGTTTCCTGGCTTTCACCCGCCTGAGCGGCGACGGTGTGACGATGAGCCGACAGTGAACTTGATGCTCGATGCCACCTTCGGCAGCATGGAGCTCTGGCGCGAAGGGTTCATTGCGTGCGCCAAGTTGCGCCATCACTGGTTCCGGCAACGGCCCCGAAAGAGACCCTTGTCCATTCCTGGGCGCCATCCCCCGGCCGCAGGCACCTCGGCCGCCAGTCGCGGCAGGAACTCCTGTGCGCTCATGACCAAGTCAATGGTGGTGTCGCGCCACGGCGTCTTGAGCCCGGGACGCGCGCCATGACGTCTGCGGCGCCTGCATGTGCTCGCGTCTTCCAACATGAACATGGGCTGAACAAGACGTTCAGCAGGAAGTGAGGACCAAGCTCACGCCCGCGGGCTGCCGCGACTTCGAGGAGATCGAACGCAAGCGCGGTCGGTACGAGGTCAAGGCCACCGACCAGAAGGGTCAGCGGGCGGAGCTGTACGTCGATGCGCTGACGGGCGACATCGTCAAGAACGAGCGCAGGAAGCAGGTCTGCTGCAGAGGAGCACCGGCGCGCCGGTGGCCCCTGCCACGTCGTCGCTACGGAGGCTTCGCCATGATCCCCGCTCTGTCCGCCTTCATGGCCGCCCGACTGTCATGGGTCCTGCAGCTCGGCTGCAATCCGGTGTGGTGAGGTCACCCACCCACGCTCCATGAGGAACGACTGCTGGCCGACAGGGCTCGGCCGGCCAGCGGTGCCGGCATTGCCCTGCGTCAATAGCTTCAGAGACCTTGAGCGCGCCTAGTGCCGGTGGGCGTGGTGAGCGTCGGGCACGTGGGCATGCGCGTGCCGCAGCGACTCGTGCCGGTGCGCGTGACTGTGTTCGCCCGTCGGCACGGGATCGTGTGAGTGGTTGTGATGCCCGTCGTCGTGGCGATGGGCATGTTCATGTTCGAGTGATTCGTGCTCGTGCTCGTGGCCATGGGACTCCGCGAGGTGCAGCACCACGCCGGCCAGCATCAAGCCGCTGCCCAGCAGCATCAAGCCGCTGGCCGAGCGGTCGCCCAGCGCCACCGCCAATGCAGCGCCAATGAAGGGCGCAAAGGCAAACACCGAACCCGTGCGCGCGGCACCGAACGCGCGCTGCGCCAGCAGGTAGAAACGCAAGCTCAGGCCGTAACCCGTGGCGCCGATGGCCAACAGGGCCAAGGCCGCACCGGCAGACGGCAACGGTTCGCCGAAGAGCAGCGCCAACAGCGAGGTGGCCGTGGCACCCAGCAGGGCCTTGGCCATCACCACCTGCCCCGGGTCGCGCTCGGCCAGCGCGCGCGACAAGGTGTTGTCCACACCCCAGGCGGCGGTGGCCAGCAGCACCGCCAGCAAGCCCATGAGCTGCGCGCCGCCTGCGCGGCCCTGGTCGAGCACCAGCACCATGCCGCCGGCCAGCAGCAGGGCCATCGCCGTCCAGACCCGGCCGTCCATCGTCTCGCGGTACAGGCGCCAGGCCAGCACGGCAGTGAACAAGGCCTCCAGCGTCAGCATCAGCGAGGCACTGGTGCCACTGGTGTTCTGCAGCCCCCAGGCCAAGGCCACCGGGCCGATCACCGCGCCGAACCCGGCCATCGCCAGCAGCCTTGGCATGTCGGCGCGTTGCAGCCGTGCCTCGCGCTCGATGCGCTGGCGCGACAACAAGCCGACAGCGGCCGCCCCGGCATAGAGCAAGGCGGCCGTGCTGAAAGCGCCGAGTCCCACACCGAACTGCTGCACCAGCGGTGTGCTGACGCCGAACAGGGCTGCGGCAAGCAAGGCGAACATGCCGCCGCGCAGGGCGGGCAGCGAAGGGGCAGACTGCGGCATTTACTGGACAGTGAATCGAACGGTGATGGCTTGGGCTGCCGGGGTCACCAGCGAGGCGACGGCCTTGGAACCCTTGGCCAGCTTCAGGCCCTGGGCTTCGAGCTTGTCGCCCACCAGCACAAGATCGGACTCCGACTTCTGCGCGCCGTTCAGGACAGTGAGCCTGCCCTTCAGGCCGGTGGGTGCCATCGGTTTGCCAGGGTCATCGATGCAGATCGTCGCGCCGGTGGACGTGCTGACCAGCGCGAAGCCCGGGTCGCTGGCGGTGGCGACAACAACCCCATGACTGGCATGAGCACCACCGTGGGCCATCGCCACATGCAACGACAGCGCCGACAGGCAGAGCGCCACCACGCGCACCAGTTTCTTGAACGACACTTCAATCTCCTTCCGTGTGCCGCGCACGGGGACAGGCGGCGCCGCGGGCCCTATTGGAACCCAGCAGGCTTCCTGCGTTCACGCATCTCCCGGCGCTGCAGCGGGCCGGGACCTCGTCAGCCGGTTCGGGGACTTTTCGCCGAAGGGCCAGAAGAGCACCGGCGTCAGCAGCATGTCGGGGTCTGGAGTTGGCTTGCCAGGGGCCAGAAAGCCTGAAGGCGCGCACCCGCGCCGACTGCCTGGCGATGGTGCAGGGCGCCCGGACCACGGCGAAGAGGACTCGGCAAGCAGCCGGTTTCCTGTGCCCGATGGCGAAGACGCCGCTCACCGAGTTGACAGCGGGCGATATCCGGGACGCCTGCGACGCTGCCGTCAAGAAGTCGCCCCGACGCGCCGAGTACGCGATGCAGGTGCTGCGTGCCGTGCTTCGGTGGCACGGTGTCGTGGTGGCGGACAAGCCACTCGGTCGTGAGACCGCCGGCCGCGACCGGATCACGATCTCGGCATCTCGTGGCGACCCGTCACCCATCCCGCCGGAACTGCTGGGCGCGTGGTGGCGCGCTGCGGGCATTGCGCCGTCGCAGTTGGTGGCCGACTGCTGCCGGTTCCAACAGCTGACCGGCTGTCGTGGCATCGAGATCCATGGGCACAAGCTGCATGGCTACCCGCCGCTCATGGTCGGTGACGTCGATCAGCGAGCGGGCAGGGTGGTGCTGCGCGACACCAAGAACCTAGCCGATCACAAGCTGCTGTTGTCGACGCAGGCGCTCGAGATCGCGGCGCGCAACTGCAAAGGACGCAAGCCAGAAGAGCCGCTCTTCCCGATCGTGGACGCCCGCAAGACGCGGGCCTGGATCAACGAGCGGGCTGGCACCAAGTTCCTGGGGCACGGCTTGCGGGCGACCTTCGCGAGCATCGCCGAGGAACTGCTGTCGTCGGCACTGCTTAAGCGGATGTTGAACCACGCCACGGTGGGCGACGTGACGCTCGGCCATTGCGTCGCCAAGAGCCAGGCGCAGCTTCGAGCGGGCAGGCAGGCCGTCGCTGACTTCGTGGAAGAGGCCGCGAAGCAGCCGTAGCGCATGGGCCTGGATGGCCATGGCGCCTGAGTGCGTGGCCAAGCATCCAGCCAGGTGGTGGACCGGTGCGCTTCAGGCCGTCGTCGCGCGTCTGGACTGTCTCCGCAAGGACCCTGCGGCACGGATGCCAGCGACAAGCCCTGACCTTGGTCTTGACTACGCCCGATCTGACCATGCCCATCCGCGTTGGTTGGACGGCTCGATCGAAGTCGCGAATCCGACGGTCCCATGCAGTTGCCGGCCTGCTTGATCGTGTGCTGGAGCGCTCTATGGACCGACTCATTTTCGTCTCTGCCTGCGGCGCTACGTCCCCTTCTCTCATCGTCGAAATGGTGCGTACGACCGAGGCCGTGTGGAAACGCTCGCGGCTGATGCCGCGGCGGGCCTCCCTGTCGTGACTGACGCGGGGGTCGTCACTGGCAGAGGATGTCCAGCGA